>Ga0209415_10000111_pt1 | contig 122158 bp, 130 predicted proteins | sample PeaSoiSIISIP2007_FD_187696 | JGI IMG/M metagenome (GOLD analysis project Ga0209415, IMG submission 187696) | Peat soil microbial communities from Weissenstadt, Germany - SII-SIP-2007 (SPAdes) (version 2) | ecosystem: Environmental > Terrestrial > Soil > Wetlands > Peat | place: Germany...
GCAGCAGCTCGCCATTCAGTCGCTGTCGATCGCGACCCAGTCCGAGCAGGCGGTGTTGCGCCTGTTCCACTAAGCCTAGCTTGGGTGCGGCGGGCGGCCTCAAGGGCCGTCCGCCCGCCTTCTTAACGCGATGCTAACCACGACGGCCTAGAACGCCGCTGGACAAGAAGGAGAGCAGTAGAATGCCGCTCACCATCAACCTCAAGACCAAAGAACGGCTCATCGTCAACGGCGTGGTGGTGGAGAATTCGGGTCCGCCCGCGAAGCTTCTCATCCACAACACGGCTGCGCTCCTGCGCGAGAAGGACATCCTCACCGAGGAAGAGGCGCAAACGCCGGCGCGGCGCATCTATTTCGCCGTCCAGTGCCAGTATCTCTTTCCCGGCAAGGAAGAGCTGTTTTTACCGATAATTTATGCGTTTCTCAGAGAGTTTGCCGAAGCCGCGCCGAGCGCCGTGACGTTGGTGCGGGACATCCACGACCATGTCGAGGCCCGCGAATGGTATCGCGCCCTGAAATCGGCGAGACAGCTGATCGCAAGAGAGCAGGAGATCCTGAATGACCGTGAAGCCGAACCGGTACCAGAGGGCGCCGGAGCTGGGTAATCCGTCGCGGACCGAGGCTTGGGCGCTGCTCGAAGCGGCGCGCGAACTCCATCGCTCGAAAGATGCGTCGCTCGACCAGAGGCGCGCCGCGCTCAGGCGCAACTGGCGGCTGTGGACCATTTTTCAGGCCAACCTGCTCGACCCGGAATGCCAGGTGCCGAACGAGATCCGCCGCAACCTCCTAGGCCTCGCCAATTTCATCGACCGCCACACAGCGGAACTGCTGGGCAGCGGCGAGCCGGCGAAGATCGACGTGCTGGTGAACATCAACCGGCAGATCAGCGAGGGACTGCTCGACGGTCAGCGCGCGACGACCGCGCGCGCATCGGCGCCGGCCGCGTCCGCCTCGCTGAGCCACAACATCTGATCTCGGCCGCGATGTCGCTGGCGGAGACCGGGGATGATCGCGCGTTCGAGGCGCCGGTACGCGCGGCCGCCCTGCGGCTCGCCGCGGGCGACACGGGCGCCGCGGTCGAGCTTCTCTCGCCGCTGATCGCAAGCGGCGATCCGTCGCTTCCGGCGCGCTTCCTGCTCGCCATGACAGCGTGGAAGATGGGGCGCCTCGATTGGGCGCTCGACCTGGCGCGCGCATGCCACGAGCGCGACCCCATGGACGGAACCGTGGCCGAGACGCTCGCCTCGCTCTATGCGCAGTCCGGCAATCTCGTCGACTGTCTTTATGTCGGCAAGCTCGCCACCGCGCTCGGCGGCCACGGCAGCCTCGGCGCGCTCGTGCCGGCGGGATTTCCCTCCTTCGAGCGCGCCTTTGCCACCATCAAGGAACAACCGCGGCTGGCGCGGGCCAAGCTCGATCTCGCCGCCGGCCGGATCGAGGATGCGCTCGAGAACGCACGCCAGCACATCGCGCTCGAAAGCGGCAGCGTCGAGGGCCGCGCCTTCTACGCCGCGACGCTTCTGCGCGCCGGCCGCGCCGCCGACGCCGCCGACCAGTTGCGCGAAATCGAGGACGCGGCGCGAACCGCAGCACCTCTCGCCAGCCTTTACGCGCGCAGCCTTGCCGCATCCGGCGGCGTTGCCGCCGCGCGCGACTGGCACGAGACCGCATGCACGCTCGCGCCCGACGACGCCGCCATCGCCGCGGCGCGGATCGCCGACGGGCCGTTTCTCGACGATCGACGCGCGCTGGCCGAGCGCGGTGCGGATTGGGTGCGCCGCTTCTGCCCGGCGCCGAAGCCGCGCACGATATGCGCGCCGGACCGGAAGCTCGTCATTGCCTATCTCGTGACAGCGATGGGCGACCCCGGCGACGCGGGGTCCGTCGCCGAGGTCGCGCGCGCGCATGATCGCGCCCGCTGCACCGTGCTCGCCTATGGCAGCGGGGCGCAGAGCTGGCCCGAGAACGCGCCTTTGAGCGGCGCTTTCGACCGCTGGCAGGACGTGGCCGGACTCGATGCGGCGACGGTTGCGCGGTACTTCATGCATGACGGCGTCGATGTCGCGGTCGACGCGTCCGGATTCGCCGCGCCGCAGGGGCTTCTTGCGCTCGCCCGCGCGCACGGGGTGCTGCGCGTCTCGTGGCTCGGCAACGCGGCCGGACTGGTTGCGCCGGTCTTCGATGCACACATCGCCGCCGCACCCGCCGCCGCGAGCGATACGACATGGCCCATCGCCGGCGGCTATCCGGTGCCGCGGCCGCAGCTTGCGCTCGATCGCCGCGGCCGCACGACGTGCCAATTCGGCGCCGATCTCGCGCTGTCCCAGCTCAACGACGAGACGGTGGCGGCGTGGCGCGCGATTCTCGCCGCCAGGCCCGACGCCAAGCTGCTGCTGCGCATCGCGGACAAGGGGAGGGGGACCGTCAACCGCCTCGTCGCGCGGCTCGGCGTGGCGCTTGCCGCGCGCGTCGATCTGGTCGCGGCGGCACGGTTCGAGGACTTCTATGCGCTCGTCGACGTGGCGCTAGCCCCGCGCCGCGGCCTGTCGCCGCGCATGGCGGCGGAAGCGTCATCGTGCGGCGTTCCCACCGTTTCATTTCCGGAATCGGGCGCGATCGAGCCCTATAGCGAATTCCTGCGGGCCCATGGGCTCGCATCGGACGGCGCCGATTATGCCGCGCGCGCATTGGCGCTCGCCGCCGCACCCAAACCGGCTTCCGCCGCGCCCGACGCCGCCCTGTTCGCGCGGGCGATCGAGGATCATGCGCTGCACGCGCTTTGCGCCGGTGTCGCCGCGTGAGACAGGACGAGATCGCGACACGGCGCGCCTTCTTCGCGGAACGGTTTCCGGCGGTCGCCGCGCGCTTGGCGCAAGGCGCCGCCGACCAGTTTGCGGTGGTGAAAAAGGACGGCGAGCCCGTCGACATCCGCGTCAACGACCAGCAGATGTATGGCGGCGACGCGCGCGCCTTCACCGCGGAGCAGCTCGCGGCTTACATGGCCAAGCCGCTGCGGGTCTTCATGAACCGCCTCGACCATTCCGGGCTGGTCAGCCCGGTCTGCATTCGCCTCGTCCGCGCGCTCAACGCGCAGCTCCTCGGCGACGGTCACGACAGCATGGCCGCCTATCCGATCGACAATCCGACCTTCCTCATCGTGTTCGGCGTCGGGCTTGGCCACCATCTCGAGACCCTCATGCGCAGCACCGAGGCGCGTTGGCTCGTTCTGGTGGAGCCGATCATCGGTTTCTTCGAGCATTCGTTCGGCGTAGTCGATTGGCCTGTGCTCGTCGCCGAGTTCGAGCGTCGCGGCGGCAGGGTCCACATCGTCACGGCGATCGACCCCGGAGTCATCGCGGCCGAGATCGGCCGCTTCATGAACGAGCACGGCATCGCCTATGCCGACGGGAGCTGGGTCTTTACCCACTATCCGCTGTGGGCCTTCTCCGAGGCGCGCAAGCGTCTCTTCGAAGGAATTGAATTCGCGTTCGTCAATCGCGGCTTCTTCGAGGACGAGTTGCGCATGATGGGGAACGCGGTGGCGAATTTCGCGCAGCGCTCGTTCGGCCTGCTCGAAGGGAAGCCGCGACTGGCGCGGCCCGAGACCGCCGTCATCGTCGGCGCGGGACCGTCGCTCGATGAGGCGCTCGAGACCCTGCGCCGCGTCCGTGACCGCGTGGTCCTGTTCTCGTGCGGGACCTCGCTGCGGCCGTTGCTGCGCAACGGGTTCTTGCCCGATTTCCACTGCGAGCTGGAAAATGTCCCGGAGGTGGAGGGCATCATCGCCGAGGCCGCGACGTACGGCGATCTTTCCAAGATCACGCTCATCGCGTCGGCGACGGTCGATCCGCGCGTGCCGGACTTCTTCGGCGACACGATCTTCTTCTTTCGCGAGCAGGTCAGCTCGACCCAGATCCTGGGGCGAGACTACCGCGTGCTGCCCGGCACGGCGCCAACTTGCGTCAATCTCGGCGTGGCGGCGGCTTCGTTCATGGGCATCGGCAACCTCGTCCTTTTTGGCACCGATTGCGGCGTCCGTGCCGGCGGCAAACGGCACGCCGACGGCACCATCTACCACGATATCGGGGTGTGGCAGAAAACCGACCGCGCGCGCGGCCATGCGATCGAGGTGGAAGGGAACTTCGGCGGCGTGATCGTGACCGATTGGGTCTATGACGCGTGCCGCCTCATGCTGGCGAACGTGATCGGGCGGCATCGCTTCAACGTCGTCAATTGCAGCGACGGCGCGCTCATCCCCGGGGCGCGGCCCTGCGTGCCGGATGCGCTCGAGATCAAGGCTCCGCCGGTCGACCGCGACGAATTCATGCGCGTGCTCGATCGCGGCATGCGTCACTTCGAGCGCGGCGCCATGGTTGCAAGCGTGGATTTCGCCGATCTCAGCGCGCAAGCCGACCTGCTGCTGGAACGGCTCGACTTGCTGCTGGCGGAGCTTGGCGAGGGCGAACCGGATTTCGGCGCCGCCTATGCGCGGATCGTCCAATTCGCGTCCGAGGCCGAAGGACAATATTCGTACTGCGGTTCGTTCGTGGCCGGCACGCTCAACGCGCTGCCGCGGATCTCCATGTTCTATGGCTTCCGCGTTGGCGATCCGGCGGTGCGGCGCCGATTGTTCGATCGCTTCATTGCCGAGGCCCGCGCCATCATCGCGGGAATTGCCGAGCGCTTGCGCGCGCTGTTTGTCGAAATGAACGAGTGTGTCGTCGCGGCGCGCGAGAAGCTTGCGGCCGGCGCCGACCGAGGCCCTAGGCGAGCAGCGACATGATCGCCGGCGCCGACTGCGACGCCGAATAGGTGCCGGCGGTCGCGCCCGCGGAATTCTGCAGCGCCTCGAACGGAGAGTTGACCGGCTGCGGCGGGTTTTCGGCCAGCGCAAGAGCGTTCGCGAGCGTGTTGGTGCTGCCGAGCGACAGCTCGATGAGATGCTCTTCGTTCTGCGCCTGTTGCGTCAATTGCTGGATTTTCGCGTCGGTCGCGGCCTGGTCCGACTGCTGCGACTGCTGCTGCTGACTGGTGAGGCCGTTGATCCGCGACGACAGCGACTCCGAAAGGTCGGTGCCGAGCAGCTGGTTCGTGGTCGTGAACGAAAAGATCTGCCCGATCATGTCCTGGGCGGTCTTCACGGCTTGGGCCGCCGCTGCTTGGCCCGCCGGCGTCGAAAGATCGTAGGACGCGCTGGAGCCGATGCCGAGCCCGGTTCCCTTCAAGCCACCGACACGGTCCGGCTGGAACGGGGCCGGGGCGGCGATCGTGTCGAGGTTCAGGATATCGGTGCCCGCACCCGACAGATCGGCGTCGAAGCCGGCGGAATCGCCGTTCGTGATCGCCGTCTGCATGTTGGCGAGGCGGGTCTGTATATCGGACAGTTCGTTGGCGTTGTGGCCGTATTTGGGGGAAAGCGCGGTGATGGCCTCGCGCTGCTTCTCGAGCGCGGTGATCTGCGACTGAAGCACGGCATTGATTTCGGGATCGATCGTTTGTTGCAGCGCCGCGATCTTGTTGTTGAGCTGGTTCTGGATCTGGCTGTTGATCTGCGCCAGCTCGCGCGTGTTCGCGAGTTGCGTCGCGTTGGACGCGGCTTGGGCCAGCGTCGTCAGCAGCGACGGAACCGTGATCTGCGTGTTGGTCGAAGACGACGTCGACGAGACGGACACGAACGGGCTCCGTGAGGATCGGCCATTCTCGGTCCGGCCCGGTTTAGATGACGTTAAGGCATTCGCCCTCAACAGATCTTCACCGTTTGGTAAGCATGAGCCGTGTAGAAGCGATGATCTCCACGGCAGGTGAAGCCCCGCGCATGGCGATCCTTCTTTTCGGCGCCACCGGCATGTTGGGCCAGGCGATCGCGGCTGAAGCCGGACGCCGCGGCCGGCGCGTCATCGGCGTCTCGCGCCAGGGTGCCGACCGCCAAGCCGATCTTTCGCGGCTCGATGCACTGGCCGGTCTGCTTGAGGGGATCGCGCCCGATCTCGTCGTCAACGCGGCGGCGATCACCGCGCTCGACGAATGCGAGCATGACCCCGGGATGGCCTACGAAGTCAACGCGCGCGCGGTCGCCGTCATGGCGGACTGCTGCGCGAGCCAGGCGGTTCCCTTCGTCCATGTCTCGACCGATCATTTCTTCACCGGCGACGGCGACCGGCTGCATGGCGAGACGGCGCCGGTCACGCTGGTCAACGAATATGCGCGCACCAAGTTCGCGGCCGAGGCTTTCGCCCGGCTCGCGCCTGGGGCGCTCGTGCTCCGCACCAACGTCACCGGCATGCGCGGCTGGCGCGGCCGGCCGACTTTCGCTGAGTGGGCGTTCGATGCGCTGCTGCGGCGCACGCCGCTGCGCCTGTTCGAGGATTTCTATACCTCGACCATCGACACACGCAGCTTTGCCCGCGCCCTGTTCGACCTCGTCGAGCTGGGCGCTTCCGGGACGTTCAACCTCGCGTCGCGCACCGTCGCCAGCAAGCGAAGTTTCGTCCAGGTGCTCGCACGCGTGCTGTGCGTGACGCTCGACTGGGACGAGCCGGCGAGCGTCGGCGAGCTCGGCATTCGCCGCGCCGAGAGCCTTGGCCTCGATGTCGCGAACGCCGAGCGTCTTCTCGGCTACGCCCTCCCGGACACGATCCAGGTGTGCCGCAATCTCGTCTCGCAATGGGAACAAGAGCGATGCGCTATTCTACTCGCTTCATGATAGGGGAGCGCGAGATCGCGCTCGACCGGCCCAGTTATTTCGTCGCCGACGTCGCGGCCAACCACGACGGCGACCTGGAGCGCGCCAAGGACCTGATCTGGCGCGCCAAGGAGGCCGGCGCGGACGCGGTGAAGTTCCAGCATTTCCTCGCCCACAAGATCGTCAGCGATCACGGCTTCCGTCAGCTCGGCGGCCAGATCGCGCATCAGGCGAACTGGCAGAAATCGGTATTCGAGGTCTATCGCCAATACAGCCTCAACCGCGACTGGGACGGGCCTCTCGTCGAGACCGCCCGCGCCGCCGGCATCGATTGGATGACGACGCCCTATGACCGCGAGGCGACCGACGCCGTCGCGGGCCTCGTTCCGGCCTTCAAGATCGGCTCCGGCGACGTGACCTGGCTCGAGTCGGTCGAGCATATCGCCGCGAAGGGCAAGCCCGTGCTGCTCGCCACCGGCGCCTCGCGCTTGCACGAGGTCGAGCAGGCGGTGGCGGCGGTGCTGAAGCACAATCCGCAACTGTGCCTTCTCCAGTGCAACACCAACTACACCGGCTCGCTCGAGAATCTGCGCTTCGTCAATCTGCGCGTGCTGCAGAGCTATGCCGTCCATTGGCCGGGGCTGCCGCTCGGCCTGTCGGATCACACGCCCGGCCACGCGACCGTGCTGGGCGCGATCGCGCTCGGCGCGCGGGTGGTGGAAAAGCATTTCACCGACGACGCCATGCGGGTCGGCCCGGATCACGGGTTCTCGATGACCCCGGCGACCTGGCGCGAGATGGTGACGCGCGCACGCGAACTCGAAGCCGCACTCGGCGACGGCATCAAGCGCATCGAGGAGAACGAGCGCGAGGCATCGGTGGTGCAGCGGCGCTGCTTGCGCCTGGCGCGCGATCTCGGCGCCGGCGCGGTCATCGCGGCACAGGATCTCGTCGCCTTGCGGCCGGCGCCCGAAGGCTCGCTCGCGCCCTCCGAGCTTGGCCGCGTCGTCGGCCAGCGCCTGCGCGCGGCCAAGCCAGGCGGAGCGGAGCTGCGCTGGGACGATGTCGCGCCGGCATCCGAGGTGGCGGCATGATCGAGGGGGTCTTCACCGGCCTCCGCGCCGTCGAGCGCCGCGATCTCGCGCAACTGCTCGAGTGGCGCAACCGTCCCGCGTTCCGGCGCAATTTCCGCGAGGTGCGGGAGCTCGGCATGGCGCAACAGGAGCGCTGGTTCGAGCGCACCGTGCTGGACGATCCCGGGACCCACATGTTCGCGATCGTCGAGCGCGCAGGGGGCGCGCTGATCGGCGCGTGCGGCCTGTGCTACATCGACTGGGTCAACCGCACCGCCGATTTCTCGATCTATATCGGCCATCAGGGCCTCTATATCGACGATCATTACGCGCCCGACGCCGGACGCGCGTTGCTCGGCTACGGCTTCGGCGAGCTCAATCTCCACCGCATCTGGTGCGAGATCTATGGCCTCGACCAGGCGAAGCAGCGCCTGCTGCCGCGCCTCGGCTTCACCCTCGACGGCAGGCACCGCGAAACCCATTGGGCCGAGGGGGCGTGGCACGATTCTCTTTTCTTCGGCATTCTCGACCGCGAATTCGCCGCGCGAAGGGACGACATCGAGCGGGCGGCATGACGAGCGCGGTCATCGTCCAGGCGCGCTTCGCGTCGACGCGGCTGCCCGGCAAGGTGCTGCTGCCGCTCGGAGCGCGGCCGGAGCTTGCCGTGGTGCTCGAGCGCTGCGCCCGCATTCCCGGTATCGACGTCGTGGTCTGCGCCGTGCCGGACGACCGCGCCAGCGATGCGGTGGCCGAGGTCGCGCGCGCCTGCGGCGCCGTGGTGTTTCGCGGTTCCGAGCGCGACGTGCTCGCGCGCTATGACGGCGCGGCCCGCGCAGTGGGCGCCGCCATCGTCATGCGCGTCACCAGCGATTGCCCGCTGATCGATCCGGCGCTGTGTGGCGCGGTGCTGGCGGCGCTCGAGGATCGAGATACCGACTACGCCTGCAACACCATGCCGCCGCTGTGGCCGCACGGGCTCGATTGCGAGGCGTTCCGCGCCGAACATCTGGCCCGCGCCGCCGCCTGGACGCAGCGGCCCTACGATCGCGAGCACGTGACGCCGTGGCTCAGGCGCAATCCCGATCTGCGCCGCGTCAATTGCGACGGACCGGGCGGCGGGCTGGAGCGCCACCGCTGGACCCTCGATCATCCCGCTGACTACGCATTCTTCGTCGCCCTGTGGCAGGCGATGGGCGAGCGGGCAGCGACGGCGTCGACGGCGGAGATTCTCGCGGCACTCTCCGCGCGTCCCGAGATCGTGGACATCAACCGCGCGCACTTCGACGAGAAGCGCCTCGCCGACCGTTCGGTGCTGGCCGATCTCAGGATCGCGGCCTGACGCTCAGGCGGCGTCGAGCAGCGCCGCGAGCCGTTCCTCGTCGAGCCAGTCGGTGTTGGTGTCGGAGGCGAAGCGGAAGCCCTGCGCCACCGGCACCGCGCCGGTCGAGACATAGGAATCGCGCCGCCACCAGGCGAAGGCGGGCTCGATGATGTAGCGGTCGGAAAGGTCGAGCGTTTGCCGGCTGTCGTCCTCGGTGACCATGACCTCGTGCAGCTTCTCGCCCGGCCGGATGCCGACGATCTTGAGCGGCAGGCCGGGGCCCATGGCGCGGGCGAGATCGGAGATGCGCATGCTCGGGATCTTGGGCACGAAGAGTTCGCCGCCCCGCATCATGGCGAGCGAGGTGACGACGAATTCCACTCCCTGCTGCAGCGTGATCCAGAACCGCGTCATGCGGTCGTCCGTCACCGGCAGGTATTCGGCGCCCTCGGCCACGAGCTTGCGGTAGAGCGGGATGACGCTGCCGCGCGAGCCGACCACGTTGCCGTAGCGCACCACCGCGAAGCGGGTCTCGCTCTTGCCGGCCAGGTTGTTGGCGGCGATGAAGATCTTGTCGGAGGCGAGCTTCGAAGCGCCGTAGAGGTTGATCGGGTTGGCGGCCTTGTCGGTCGAGAGCGCGATCACGCGGCGCACATTGTTGCGCAGCGCCGCCCGCACCACGTTCTCGGCGCCGGAGACGTTGGTGCGAATGCACTCGAACGGGTTGTATTCGGCGGCCGGCACCTGCTTCAAGGCGGCGGCATGGACGATCACGTCGACCTCGCGCGTCGCCAGCTCGAGCCGCTCGGCGTCGCGCACGTCGCCGATGAAGAACCGCATGCGGTCGCTGAATTCGCGGTCGAGATGCTGTTGCATCTCGTACTGCTTGTACTCGTCGCGCGAGAACACGATGAGGCGGCGCACCGCGCTGCGGTGAAGCAGCATGTCGATGAAGCGCCGCCCGAACGAGCCGGTGCCGCCGGTCACCAGGACCGACTTGTCGTCGAACTGGCGCATCGCCTCCTCCATCCCGCCGGAGAAGGTGCGCACGCGCACCGAGCCGGGCTTGGCGGAAGGCCGCGCGGGGCGGGGATGCAGCAGGGCAACGGTATCGCGCGCCGGCGCGGTACGGGTCTTGGTCTTGATCATTTTTCGCTTTCAGCGGGTTCGGTTGGGATCATCGCGCGATTTGGTTAACGGGGTCTTTGCAAACCGGTCCGGCGTCTATTTGAGATAGTTCGCCAGGGTCAGGTTTTGCAGGATGTTCACGGTCTGGTAGGACGCTTCCATCTGCGTTTGCAGCGTGTCGAGCTGGGTGATGGCGGTCGCCGGATCGACATTCTCGATGTCGCCGATGCTTGACTTGGCCAGGCTCAGGCTCTGCTGATGGACCTGCAGGGTGTTGTTGAGTTCCGACTGCTGCATGCCGACCTGGGCGGTGAGCTGCTGGATCTGGGTCCCGGCGTTGTTCAGCATGGTTTGGGCTTGGTTGACGTTTGCCACGTCGGCCGGGTTGTTCGAGCTGAAGGGCGGCGCGTTGGCGATGAAATTGAGCGCCCGGATGGCCTGCTCGAAGGCGGGATTGTCGGCAGTGATGCCGTATTGGACCGAGAGATTGGTGTCGACCTGGGCCTGGGAGATGTCGTCGTTGCCGGCATAGTAGCCGGCCGGCGGCGCACCGCTCACGGAGGTGACAAGGTCGCCGGGGCTGGGCAGCCCGCCCTGGACGAAGGGCGCCGTCGCCGACGCGCTGCCGGAAAAGATATAGCCTTCGCCGTCCGTCGAGTTGAGATAGTCGCCGACATCGGCGAGCAGCGCTTGTGCCTGGCTCTGGACGGTGGTGCCCGTGGTGTTGTAGGCGTTGGTTTGCAGCTCGGTGCCGAACTGCTGCACCAGGCTCGCGATGGTCGAGGTCGCGAGGCTCATGGTCTGGAGCCGCGTGCCCACCGTGTTGATCGTGTCGATGAAGCCCTGCTGCTGCGACTGCGTCGCGTTGAGGCTGACCACCTGCGCCGCCTGGGGCGCGATGCCGGCGAAACTCTGACTCTTGAGTCCGGTCGAGATCTGCTGCTCGAGCGTATTGCCCTTGGTTTGGAGCGCGAGCAGGTTCTGGATGACCTGCTGCGTCTGGGCGAGGCTGCTGATCGGCATGGCGGCTCCTAGGCGTTCATCAGCGCGTCGAACATGGTCTGGATCGTCGAGATCACGCGCGCCGACGCGCTATAGGCGTTCTGGTAGACCACCAGCGTGCTGAGCTCGCTGTCGAGGTTGACGCCGGTGGCCGACGAATACTGGCTCTGCATCTGGTTGAGGACGGCCGACTGGTCCTGGGCGTTGGACGTGGCGGCTGCGGCGGTGGTCGCGGCGTTGCCGATGACTTGCCCGATATAGGAGCTGAGCGGCGTCACGGTGGCGGGCAGCCCGCCGCCGGCGGAGAACGCCGCAGCGGCCTGGAGGTTCTGCAACATCGACGCGGTGATGGTCGAGTCCGGACCCAATGCGCCGTTCTCGAGCAAGGCCGGATTGGTCAGCAGATCGGGGTTCACCTGGATGGTGGCGGCATTGTCGAGGCCGGCCCCGATGTCGACATTGGCGAAGAAATGGTTGGCGTCGTTGGTCGCGCCGAGCCCGCTGTTGGTGGTCTGGAGGTTGGCGGTCGCGGTCTGGTTGAACAGCGTGTTGGTGAACTGGTTGATCTGCGCGGTGACATTGGGAAGTTGGGTGTCGCGCAGCTGCAGCAGCGCGCCGACTTCGCCCGTCGTGGTCGCGGCGGTCACGTCGGTGCCGTCGAGCGTGAGCGCGGAGAGCGGGGTCGCGGCGGTGACGGTTCCGGCCTGGATGAAGCCGAATTGCCGCACGTTGGAGCCGTCGACCAGCGTCCGGCCCTGCGACGTCATCACCACCATGGTGCCGTCGGGGCGGGTGTAGCTCTGAATGCCGATGAGCTGCGCGACCTGAGCGACCGCCTGATCGCGCTGATCCTCGAGGGTCGCGGTCGGTTGGTTCAGCGCCTGGAGCTTGCTGATCTGCGTGTTGAGCTGGCCGATCGTGTCGAGTGACGAATTGAGCGTGGCGACGTCGGTGGCGATCTGCGAGTCCGCGGTCTGGCGCAGGGTCTGGATGCCGCTCGACATGTCGTTGAGCTTGGTGGCGAGCTGCTGCCCGGCATTGACCGCGCCGAGCTGCGCCACGGGGTCCTGCGGCGTGGTCGCGGCCGCCTGCATCGCGGTGGTGAAAGTGTTGAACGAATCTGCGATCGTATTGCCGCTGCCGACCTGGCCGATCAGGTTCTGGATCTGCTGCTGATAGCTGTCGATGGTGGCGGCGCCGCTCGAGGCCGTGGTCTGGTTCAGGAGCGCCGCCTGCAGGCCGGTGTCCGTGACGCGCTGGACCTCGCCGGTGAGAACACCTGAGCCGCCGGTCGTCGCGGCATCCGAGGTCTGCGGCAGGGTCTCCTCGGAATAGCCGGGCGTCTGTGCGTTGGCGATGTTGCCGGAAACGACCTGGATTTGCGCTTGCGTGGCGCGCAGACCCGAAACGGCATTTTGGAGGGCGACGTCGAGGCTCATGGCGGGTTCCTACAGCCTGCGGTCTAGCGCGACGCCCGCGATCCGCGGCTCGCTCGAGATATTGCGGCGCGGCGCATAGACGGTGAGCGGCCGGCGGCTCAGCTTGACCGCGTTGACGATGGCGGCGATGAGGCGCTCGGTCGCGGCGCGGCCGGCGCGCAGCGCGCGCTCGTTCTCCACCGCCGCGTCGGCCAGGCGCCGCCCCGCAAGGAGCCATTGCGATTTGGCTGCCGCCGGCAGCTGCGTCGGGCTGCCGAGCTGCTTCAGCGCCTTTTGGAAGAGGTTGGTCAACCGGGCTTTCTCGCTTTGCAGCGGCGCGATCTCGGCGATCTTCAGCGCGCGCACCAGACCGGTTTCGCGCTCGAGCAGGCCGGCAAGCTGGCCTGCCAGCGCGACGATGGCGGGGACCATCGCGGCACCGCCCGGAGCGGCGGAAGGAACGGCGGCCAAGGTCATTTTGCCTCCTGCTGCCGCAGGATTTCGCGCTGCACCGCATCGGCGATGCCGACGCCGCCGCTTTTCGCCGCGACCTTGCTGTATTCCTGGAGCAGGAGCGAGCGGTAGATGTTCTCGCCTTCGCCGCCGCCGAACAGGCCCTTGGTGTCGACGCCGTCGAACATGGACTCGAAGCTCTGCGACAGGAAGAAGGATTCAAAATCCTGCGCCGCCTTGCGCGCGGCCGTCGGGTCGGCGGTGGTCGCGGGCGCCGTAACGGCAGGACCGGCGAGCGTCGCGGTCGCGGCCGGCGTGAGGGTGAGCGAGGCCGGGTCCATCACATCAGCCCGATATCGGCCTGGAGCGCGCCTGCGGCCTTGATCGCCTGGAGGATGTTGATCATGTCGCGCGGACCGACGCCGAGCGCGTTCAGGCCGTTGACCAGCTCCTGCAGGCTGACGCCGGCATGCACCACGCCGATGCGGTGCTCCTGTTGCTCGTCGACCTGGACGTTGGTGCGGGGGACGACGACGGTCTGCGCGCCGCCCGAGGGCGCGAACTGGACGCCGCCGCGGGTCGGGACCTGCGGCGCGCCGTTGGCGCCGACGGTGGGCGCGGTGGTGCCGGCGGCCGAGAAGGGGCTGGGCTGCGACACCTGCGGCGTCTCGGTGACGCGCACTGTGAGATTGCCCTGCGCCACCGCGACCGTGCTGATCCGCACGTTCTCGCCCATGACGATGATGCCGTTGGCCTCGTCGATCATGACGCGTGCGACCTCGTCGGGCTCGACATCGAGCTGCTCGATGTCGGTCAGGAGATCGACCACGTCGCTCTTGGCCTTGGCCGGAAAGGTGACGGCGACGGTCGAGGGATCGACCGCGTGCGCGGAATCGCCTTGTAGATGCGCGTTGATGACTTCGGCGACGCGGCGCGCCGTCGTCAGGTCCGGGTTGCGCAGCATGAGATTCATGCTGTGCAGCTTGGACAGCTCGAAGCCGACCTCGCGCTCGACGATCGCGCCTTCGGCGACGCGGCCGGCGGTGGGGACGCCCTTCGTGACCGACGCGCCTTCGCCCTTGGCGCTGACGCCGCCCGTGGAGACGCTGCCCTGGGCCACGGCATAGACCTCGCCGTCGGCGCCAAGCAGCGGCGTCACCAGAAGCGTACCGCCAAGCAGACTCTTGGCATTGCCCAGGGTCGAGACGGTGACGTCGATGCGCCCGCCCTGGCGCGAAAAAGGGGGAAGCGTCGCGGTCACCATCACGGCGGCGACGTTGTTGGTGCGCAGCGCGGCGTCGCGCGCGTTGACGCCGAGGCGCTCGAGCATGCCGATCAAACTCTCGCGCGTGAAGATCGCCTGGTTGAGCGTGTCGCCGGTGCCGTTCAACCCGACCACCAGCCCATAGCCCACCAGCATGTTGTCGCGGATGCCTTCGAAATCGACGATGTCCTTGATGCGCGACATGGACTGGGCCTGGCGCGGCGGACCGAAAATCAGCGCGACGGCGCAAAGCGCGAATGCGGCGAGGCGGGCGAGGCGTTTGATGATGGCCATGAATATGGTCTTTGAAACCGTGAGCTCGGGTCTTCCTATGCCAGACCCGTGCCACGACCTAAGTCTTTGTCGTGGCGCAAAAATCCGCAGCCGGAGCGGGGCGCGAGCGGCAATACGTTCCGCCCGGGCGGCAAGTTTTGCCGCGCTCTTAAGCGGCTCTTAACCCTGTGCTTGCGATGCTTCGGGCCATGAGGATCGAATGGACTCCACCCTTGCGTGCCGCCTCTCAGCGTCGCGACGACAAGGGCACGGTTGCGGATCGATCATTCACCACTAATTTCGGCGGCGACGCCGGCGCGCCGGCCGCGCTCACCGCGACCGGCGCGATGACGGCGGTCGAGGGGCTGCTGTCGCTCCAGGAAATCTCCGACGGCCAGGGCGGACGGCGCCGGGCGATCGCGCGCGGCGAGGATCTGCTCGAGGCGCTCGACGAGCTGCGCCATGCGCTCCTCGTCGGCGTGCTGCCGCGCGCGCGCCTCGCGGCGCTGGTGCGGCTCGCGGGCGAGACCGCGCCGCTGGTCGACGACCCGCGCCTTGCCGAAATCCTGTCCGAGATCGAGCTGCGCGCCGCGGTCGAGCTGGCGAAGCTCGGCGACGAGGTCTAGCACGCGTCTCGCTTGCGGAGCGCAAACGCGATTCATATACTCCCCGCCGTTTCGTGGTGTGGCGCTTTGTGGAGCGGGGAATGCGTCCGACACTTCCGCCAGATTATCGCCCGTCGGAAGACGAAGAGTTCATGAATCCTCTGCAGCTCGAGTTTTTCAGGCAGAAGCTGCTGCAATGGCGCGCGGAGCTGTTGGCGGAATCGTCCGGGACCTTGCAGCACCTCAAGGAAGAAAGTCTCGCCGAGGCCGACATCGCCGACCGCGCCTCGCTCGAGACCGACCGCGGCATCGAGCTCAGGACCCGCGATCGCGAGCGCAAGCTCATCTCCAAGATCGACGAGGCGCTGATGCGCATCGAGGACGGCAGCTACGGCTATTGCGAGGAAGCCGACGAGCCCATCGGCGTGCGCCGGCTCGAGGCCCGTCCCATCGCCACCTTGAGCCTCGAGGCGCAGGAGCGTCACGAGCGCCTGGAGCGCACCCAGCGCGAGGAATAGCGCTCAGAACGGCGCCACGATGTCCAGAAGCTGCGAGCCGTAGCGCGGCTGCTGCACGCCCGTCAGCGTGCCGCGCCCGCCGTAGGACACTCGCGCCTCGGCCAGCTTGTCGAGCGTCGTCGTGTTGACGGCGCTGATGTCCTGCTGGCGCAGCACGCCGGTGATCTGCAGGTCGCGCACCTCGTTGTTGACGCGGATCTCCTGGTGCCCCTGAACCACCAGATTGCCGTTGGGCAGCACCTGCATCACCAGCGCCGCGACCTCGAGGGTGACCTGCTCCTCGCGCGTGATCGCCGCCTTGCCGTCGTTGTTGGTGCTGCCGTTGATGTTGACGAGGCTCGCCGGATTGGCGGCGTGGGGCAGGAATTTCGGGATCTGCTGCTCGAGGCCGAACAGGTTGCTGATGCCGTCGTTCTCGGCGGTGGTGCGCTGCGTCTGGGTCTCGTTGTTGAACTGGGCCTTGTCGTCGAAGCTGATGTCGATGGTGAGGATGTCGCCGACCTGGCTCGCGCGCTGATCCTTGAAGAAGGCGCGGCTGCCGGACTGCCACAGCGAATTCGGGCGGCGCTCGGACAGGAGCGGCTGCGGCATCGGCAGCGACACGGGCTGGTAGCCCGGCTGCGCCTTGGGGTTCTGGATCGTGGTGAGCGGCGGCGCCGCGCCGATCTGCGTCATGCGCGTGAACGCATCGCAGCCGCCAAGCGTCAGCGCCAGCGCGAGGAGCGGCGCCGCGCGCAGCATCCGGGCTTGGTTGGTCGTCGTCATCTCTCGTCCTTCCTAGCGCTGCGCCACGGCGGAGGATGCGCCGCGCATTGCCACCGTCACCTTGCCTGGGCCGGCCACGGCGGCGTCGATCACCCGGTTCGTTTTCGTGTTGGCGACGCGGACCTGCGCCCCTTGCGCGCCGTCGTCGAGCGCCCTCCCTTGCATGGTGAGCTGCAGGTCCTCGGTCTCGAGCACGACGGTCACGAGTTCGTTCTTGTGGACCAGGATCGGCGGCTCGACATCGCCGAGCCGCAGCGGCACGCCCGGCTGCAGGGTCCGGCGCGGCGTCTTGCCGATCAATTGCTGCGCGTCGGTGGCGATGTCCGTGGCGACGCGGTCGCGGCGCGCCTTGATGAGGTCGAGATCGCCGGCGGCGATCGTCGCGCCGGGCGCCAACGCGCGGTTGAGCGCCGGCACGTCGACGCGATAGACGAGCTGCCCGGTGACGCGCCGGCGCTCGGCAGCGGGATCGCCCGCGGGCGCCGACACCGATGCCGCGACGCGGCCGTTGCGCTGGTCGATGGTGAGGCCGTCGACGGCGATGGTCTCGGGCGCCTCGGCGGCGACGACGAGATGAAGGGCCGGGTTGTCGAGCTCGAGTTGGGCGTCCGCGACCGGCTGGCGCGCGGCGATCTCGCTCATCATCTGGCGCTGGATCGCGTCGCTGTCGATGTCGCGGCTGGCGCGCTCGATCGTGACCTGGTCGTAGGCGGAGCGCGGCGTCCAGGCGAGCCGGTGCTCGCGCGCCACCGATTGGAGCCAGTCCGCGCCATAGGTGATGCGCATGCCGGGCGGCGGCGCCGGGGCGATTGCGTCGCCGGCGTGGTTGCCGGCATCGGCGAAGACGTCGCCGAGACGCACCACGCTGCCGGCGACCGTCGCCGCGGGCTTGAGGCTCTGGCCCAGGGCCGGCGCGGCGGCAAACGCGCACGCGGCGAGGAGAAGGGTGGCGGCGATGCGTGTCATGGGGTCATGAAATCCGGGCATCAATGAATCTGGCTCAGCGTCGATTCCATGTCGTCGGAGGTCTGGATCACCTTCGAGTTCATCTCGTAGGCGCGCTGCGCCGTGATGAGGTTGGTGATCTCGCTGACGATATTGACGTTGGAACCCTCGACATAGCCCTGCTGGATGGTGCCGAACGCGGTCGCGCCCGGGTTGCCTGTCACCGGCGAGCCCGAGGCGGGCGTCTCCTGGAGGAGATTGCCGCCCAACGCCTCGAGCCCGGCCTCGTTGGGGAAGTTCGCGAGCTGGAGCTGGCCGACCGTCGAGGGCTGCGTCTGGCCCGCGACCTGGGCCAGCACCTGGCCGTTCGAATTGATGGTGACGCCGGTGGTGTTGGAGGGGAGCGTGATGCCGGGCTGCACGACATAGCCGTCGGCGGTGACGAGCTCGCCCGTCGGGCTCAACTGGAACGAGCCGGCGCGGGTGTAGGAGGTGGTGCCGTCGGGCATCTGGATCTGGAAATAGCCTTTGCCCTGGATCGCGAGGTCGAGCGGGTTGTTGGTATTGACCAGGTTGCCCTGGTCCGACATGCGATAGACCGCCGCGGCCTTGACGCCTGAGCCGATCTGCACGCCGACCGGCACGATCGTGCCGGTGTCGGACGAGGTCGAGCCGACGCGCCGCTCGGTCTGGTAGAGCAGGTCCTGGAACTCGGCCCGCTGCCGCTTGAAGGCGGTGGTGTTGAGGTTGGCGATGTTGTTGGAGATGACCTCGACGTTGAGCTGCTGAGCCAGCATGCCCGTTGCGGCGATGTTGAGCGAGCGCATGAGACGATCCCTTGCTAGACAGTCTTGCCGAGACGGTCGATGGCGGTCTTGTGCCGGTCGGCCTCGTTATCCTGGAAGCTCTTTGCCATGCCGATGGCGCGCGACGCCGCCATGAGGCGCGTCATCTCGAGCACGGATTGCACGTTCGATCCTTCGAGCATGCCCTGCATGACCTTGGTGCCGGTGACCGGCGTCGGCGTCTCGTCGGTGTTGTAAAGCCCGTCCCTCTCGCCAACGAGGGCGTCGAGCGTGTCGAAATTCACCACCGGCAGATGACCGATATTGCCGGCCTGCGACGTGATGGTGCCGTCCTGTCCGATGGTGATGGTGGAGGTGCCTTGCGGCACCACGATCGGGCGTTCGCTGTCGCCCAGCACCGCTTCGCCCTCGAGCGTCACCACCTGGCCCTGAGGGTCGAGCTTGAGGCGGCCGTCGCGAGTGTAGCGCACGCCCTGCGCCGTCTGGACCTCGAGAAAGCCCGCGCCTTGCAGCGCCACGTCGAGCGCGTTGCCGGTCCGGGTAAGCGGCCCCTGGGCCCAATTCCGCACCGTGCCGGCGTCTTCGACATAGGCGACCGTCGCGCCGCCCTTGTTGGCGAGGATCTCGGCGAACACCATCTGTTCGCCCTTGAAGGCCGTGGTCGACAGGTTTGCGATGTTGTTGGCCAGCACGTCCATCTGCCGCTCGCGCGCCATCTGGCTGGAGAGTGCGACGTTCGACGGGGTGTCCATGGCGGTCGGCTTTCGCTGTGGCACGGGTACGGGGAGCACGGATGCATCCTTCGTGCCAAGCCGCGACTCTGCGCGGAATCGCGGCTTTTTCCGCCGCGATCCGGGCGCCATGCCGGCGCGGGCAGAGATTGCCGAGCAGTTCCTGCCGCTCGCGGCAATGCGCGACAAATGCAGGGGATGCTCAACCATATATTAACGATGATCCACCTATCCTCACGCCCTGTGCCGCGCGCGGTTGCGGCCCTCACAGAGCACGGGCGACATGGCCGAACAAACGCTCGATGACGACGTCGAGAAAGCCCCCGAAACGGAAGGGGGTTCGAAGTTCAAGTTCAGCCTCGACCGCAAGAAGCTCATCCTGTTCGGCGGTCCGGGGCTCCTCGTCCTGCTGCTCGGCGTCGGCGGGTATCTCTATTTCAACGGCACCGTCGCGAAACTGATGGGCCACAAGGCCGAGCCCGTGGCGGAATTGCCCAAGCCGCTCGTCTTCTTCGATCTCCCGGATTTCCTCGTCAACCTCAACTCCGGCGGCAAGAAGAGCAATTTCCTCAAGCTGACCGTGAGCCTGCAGATCGACAAGCCGGAAGACCAGGTGCGGCTCCAGGCGGTGCTGCCGCGCATCATCGACAACTGCCAGATCTTCCTGCGCGAGCTTCGGGTCGAGGATTTGCGCGGCTCGGGCGGCATCTACCGCCTGCGCGAGGAGCTGCTCGCGCGCATCAACGCGGCCTCTCCGGTGAAGGTCGCGGACGTGCTGTTCAAGGAAATGCTGGTCCAATAGGGGCGCGCCGAGAGCGATGGCCGAAGAAGAGACCAAGGAAGAGAACGAGGCCGACGTCGCCGCCCAATGGGCCGCGGTGGCGGATGACGGCGAGGCCCAGGCCGCGTCAGGCAGCATCCTCGACCAGAACGAGATCGACAGCCTCCTGGGCTTCGGCGGCGAGGAGGGCGAGACCAAGGGCGCCTCGGGCATTCGCGCCATAATCGATTCCGCGCTCGTCTCCTACGAGCGCCTGCCAATGCTCGAGGTCGTGTTCGACCGGCTGGTGCGCATGATGTCGACGTCGCTGCGCAACTTCACCTCCGACAATGTCGAAGTGTCGATCGACAACATCACCTCGATCCGCTTCGGCGACTATCTCAACTCGATCCCGCTGCCGGCCATGCTGAGCGTGTTCAAGGCCGAGGAATGGGACAATTACGGCCTTCTCACCATCGACAGCGCGCTCATCTACTCGATCGTCGACGTGCTCTTGGGCGGACGCCGCGGCACCGCCGCGATGCGCATCGAGGGCCGTCCCTACACCACCATCGAGCGCAACTTGGTCGAGCGCCTGGTCGCCGTGGTGCTGTCCGATCTCTCCGGCGCGTTCGATCCGCTGAGCCCGGTGACGTTCCGCTTCGACCGGCTCGAAACCAATCCGCGCTTCGCCACCATCGGCCGGCCCGCTAACGCGGCGGTGCTGGCGCGGCTGCGCGTCGACATGGACGACCGCGGCGGCAGGCTCGAAGTGCTGCTGCCCTATGCCACGTTGGAGCCAGTGCGCGAGATCCTGCTGCAAGGCTTCCTCGGCGAGAAATTCGGCCGCGATTCGATCTGGGAGGCGCATCTCGCCGGCGAGTTGTGGCAAACCAACGTGCCGATCCAGGCGATCCTCGATTCGGTCGAGATGTCGCTCCGGCAGGTGTTGGATTGGCATATCGGCACGCGCATCCCGTTGAACGCGACGGTCGAATCCGACGTACGGCTGGTGTGCGGCGACTTGCAGATGTTCGTCGGCAAGATGGGCCGCAAGGCGGGCAATATCGCCGTGCGCGTCAGCGAGAAGATCGAAAAGGGATCGACGACATGATGCTCAGTCTCTTCGGCGACGCGGTCGTGGCGGTGCTCCTGATCGCTACCATCGCCTATGCCGCCGTGCTCAACCGGCGCCTCTCGGTGCTGCGCGGCGACCGCGCCAAGCTCGACGAGTTGATCCAGGGCCTCACCGTCGCGGCGCATCGCGCCGAGGGCGGGATCGCCGGGCTCAAGGGCGCGGCCGAGGACGTGGGACGCGGCCTCGAGAAGAAGATCGAGCAGGCGCGCGGCCTGCGCGACGATCTCCACTACATGCTCGAGCGCGGCGGCGCCATCGCCGACCGGCTCGAAGGCACCATCCGTGCTCGCCGCGACGAGGGCAAGACCGATCCGGCCGAGCGCAAGCGCGAGCCCAAGCTCGATCCCGCTCCGCGCGCCGAGCCCCGCGTCGTGGCCGCGTCTCCCGAGGCGCCGCGCACCCAGGCGCCGTCGCGCGCCGAGCGCGAACTGCTGCGCGCCCTCGCCGGACGCTGACGATGAAATTGCGGCCCCGCCTTTTGCCGAGCGTGATCGTCGCCGCCACGGCGCTGCTTGGCGTCAAGGCGGTCGATCTTTGGGCGGGCGGTAGCGCCGCCATCGCGGCCACGCGCGAAGAGGACGCCAAGACCGCAGCGCCGGCGCCCGCTCCGTCTCCGTCGCCGAACAAGGCGCCGGCGCCGGCCGCAACGCCGCCGGACGCGGCCCCATCATCGCCGTCCGCGAGTTCCGGGGAGCGCGATCCGCTGCAAATGTCGGCCGAGGAGATCGGCGTGCTGCAGCAATTGTCCGCTCGCAGGGTCGAACTCGACCGCCGCGCCGCCGAATTGAGCGATCGCGAAGTCCTGATGCAGGCCGCCGAGAAGCGCATCGACGAGAAGATCGCCAAGCTCGAGACGCTGCAAAAGAGCATCGAGGCCACCGTCAAGCAGCGCAACGACGTGGAGGACGCGCGCGTCCAGAGCCTTGCGCACATGTACGAGCAGATGAAGCCGGCTGAGGCGTCCCGCATCCTCGACCAGCTCGAGGTGCCGGTGGTGCTGACCATGCTGTCGCACATGCGCGAAATGAAGGCGGCGCCCATCCTCGCCGCGATGGACCCGGCCAAGGCCAAGGCGGTGACGCTCGCGCTCACCGAGGTGCGGGATGGGAAGACCGCCGCCGCGGCGCCGCAGGATCAGGCCGCGCCGGCCGATGCGCAGCCGCAGCCGCAAAGTCAGAACTGAGGGCGGTCGGGAGGAAGGCATGGGGCGGCCTCGGCACGCGATCGCGGCACTGGCGTTCCTGGCGCTCGCGCCCTGGCCCAGCCCGGCCGTCGCCGACGACGTCGCGATCCGCGCCGGTGCGCATGGCGGATACGGCCGCATCGCCTTCGATTGGCCCGCCGCCATCGCCTACAAGTCCCATGTCGACAACGAGACGCTCACCATCCGCTTCGCGCGCCCCTTGGGCGGCGAGCCGGAAGCGCTTCGCACCATGCTGGCTGACTATGTCGCATCGGCCGCGCTCGAGAACCAGGGCAAGACCGTCGTCATCCACTTGACGCGGCCGATGAAGGCCAACGTCTTCACGGTCAGGGGCAAGATCGTCGTCGTCGACCTCATGCCCGGCGCGGCGACGAAGACTGCCGCCAAATCGCGCCCGGCCAAGACCGCCGAGGCGAAGCCGGCGCCGAAGCCGGCGCCGTTCGCGGTGCGCTTGAGCGCAGCGAAGAAGGATGGCGCCCAGCGCGTCACCTTCGCCTGGCCGCGCGCCGTGGAATACGATTTCGCCGAGACCGACGGCGTCGCGCAGTTGAGCTTCTTCGCCGCCGGCACGATCGACCAGGCTGCGCTCGCCAGACTGCTGCCCGACCTCGCCCCCAAGGTCGAGACCAGCGAGCGCTCGACCATCGTCGCGCTCACCGTTCCGGCCGGGGTGCACCTCACCGCGTCCCATGCCGAGAAAAGCGTCACGCTCGAACTGAGCGCGGCGCCGCCGCCGCCGCCGGCGCAAGCCGCCGAGGCGTCGCCCGCGCCGGCTCCAGCCGCGCCCGCCGATGCCGCGCCGGCCTCGCAAATTGCCGCCGCGCCCGAAAGCGAACCGGCTGCGCCGCCGCCATCCCCGCCGCCCGCGAGCGTCGCGGTCCACCTTGCCGTCTCCGATGCCGGCACCAGCCTGCGCTTCGACTGGCCGGTCGCGACCGGGGCGGCGATGTTTCGCCGCGGCGCCGACCTCTGGGTGGTGTTCGCCACGCCCACCGCGCTCGATCTCGCCGAGGCCAACGCGCATCTCCCGCCCGCGCTCACCGCGCTGGCCCAGGTGGCGATGAAGGACGCCACGGTCCTGCGCCTCGCCGCCGCCGCCGGCATCGAGCCGGCCGTGCGCCGCGCCGGCACGGCCTGGATCCTCGACCTCAAGCCCGCGTCGACCCCGGCCGACGCCCCCATCGTCGTCGAATCCCACCCGGACTCGACTCCCGCAAACGTAGTCTTCCGCGTACATCAGGCGAGCCCAGCGGTCACGGTCGAGGATGCCGAACTCGGCCGTGTCATCGTGGTGCCGGTGGGCGAGGTCGCGCGCGGCCTTGCCGAGCCGCCGGACTTCGTCGATTTCCGCGCGCTCCCGAGCGCGCAGGGCCTCGTGCTGCGTCCTTTCGTCGACGATCTCGCGCTTCATGTCGCGGAGGACGGGGTCGAGGTGACGCGGGCCGGCGGTCTCGAATTGTCGAGCGATCGCGACCGGCTGCTCGGCCACCGTCCCGAGGCGGTTCACACGCTGTTCGACTTCGCTGCCTGGCGCGGACCCAAGGGCGTCGATTACACCGATCGGCGCGCCGCACTCGAGCGCGCCATCGCTGACGTGCCGCTGAACGCGCGCACCGAGCCCCGGCTCGCGCTGGCGCGGTTCTACTTCTCCCACCGCTTCGCCGCGGAAACGCTGGCCGTGCTAGAGGCGGTCGCGCATGACGATCCGCAGCAAATGGACGCGCCGCAGGTGCACGCCCTCAAGGGTGCCGCTTGCCTCCTGGTCGAGGACCGCAAATGCGCCACCGACGAGCTCGGCCACCATGGTCTCGACGGCGATCCGGAGGCGGCGCTGTGGCGAGCCTCGCTCGCCAGCGCGTCCGATGACGAGGAGAGCGCGGCCAAGGGCTTTCTCGAGAGCGTGAGCCTGCTGCCAGGCTATCCCAGGCCGCTGCGCGCGCGCTTCGCACTCGAGGCGGCGCGGGCGATGCTCGAGTCCGGCCGCACCGCGCTCGCCGGGCCGCTCCTCGATCTCGTGCCGCGCGAGCGCACCGCGCCCGCCGATACCGCGATGGCGCTTTATCTCGAGGGTGTCGGCCAGCGGCAGGCAGGCCGTCTTGACGACGCCTTGAAAAGCTGGGACGAGGTCGCGGCGCTCAACGATCCGCCGTCGCGCGCGCGCGCGCTCTATGCCACCGCGCTGGCGCGTCTCGACGCGCAACGGGCCAGCCGCGCCGACTCCATCAAGGCGCTCGACGCGCTGCGCTTCGCCTGGCGCGGCGACGGCTTCGAGTTCACCCTGCTGCGCAAGCTCGGCGAACTGCAGCTTGCCGAGGGCGACCAGGGCGCGGCGCTCGAATCGATGCACCAGGCGGCGATGAATTTTCCCGACATCCAAGCCGCCAAGGACGTGGCCAAGCAATCGGGCGACGCCTTCGCCGCGCTCTTTCTCGGCGCCAACGGCGATGATCTGCCGCCCTTGAAGGCGCTCGCGCTCTATGACGAATTCCACGACCTCGAGCCGGTTGGCGAGCGGCGCGACGCGATCGTGAAAAAGCTCATAGACCGGCTCGTCGCGGTCGACCTGCTCGACCGCGCCGCCGGGCTGCTTGAGGACCAGGTGACGCATCGCCTGACGGGCGTGGGCAAGACGCGCGGCGCCACCCAGTTGGCGCTCCTGCGTCTCATGGACCACGAGCCCGATACCGCCTTGAAGGCACTCGACATCGATGTCGGCCGCGACGTCCCGCCCGATCTCGCGCGCCAGCGGCAGCAGCTTCGCGCCCGCGTGCTGCTGGAATCGAACCATCCGGCCGACGCGCTGGCGCTCATCGCCAACGACCAGACCCGCGACGCGGACCGGCTCCGTGCCGACATCTACTGGCACGGCCATGACTGGCGCGCCGCCGCGCAGACGCTTGGCCGGCTCGCGGGAACGCCGTCCGCCGACGGCAAGATCGATGCCGAGACCGGGCGCATCGTGGTTAGCTTGGCCGCGGCGCTTACCCTCGACGACGATCAGGATGCGCTGGCGAAGCTGCGCGCGAATTTCGGTCCGGCGATGGCCGCCTCGCGCTATGCCGATGCCTTCCGGGTGCTCGCTGGGAACGGCAGCTCGGCCACAGGGGCGGACCCCAAGACGATCGCGACCCAGGTCGCTCAGATCGGAGAACTGCAAGGTTTTATGGCTGCTTACAAGGAAAGGCTCGCAAGCAGCACGAAGTCTGCTACGGTCAACTAGGGCGCCTCGCCGCCGCCATAGAACTCGGCCGCATCGTCGTGCAAGCGATGGCGCGACTGGGCGCGAAGATAGAGCATGTGACCGCCGAGATAGAGTTTCAGCGCGATCCTTTCGCCGAGCGCCTCCGGCATGTGGTCCTTGACGTAGCGGCTCATCATGTAAGGCGTCTGCAGGTCGGTGACGCCATGCGCGATCAGCACCTTGAGGCCGGGCTCGAGCGCCAGCGCGCGGCGCAGCGCGTCGCTCGCGCCGACCGAGCGCAGCGCCCCCCGTCCGCCCCAGTCCCAGTGCCGGCTGACATCGTGGTTCAATAATTCGAACGGCCGGTCGGTCTTGTAGCCAAGCTCGTCGCGCGCATAGGCGACGAAGGCGCTGGTGAAGGGCGCGATCGAGGCGTCGAGCACCGGGTCGTCGTGGCCGTCGTCGTTAGCGGGATTGGGGTCGGGGCCGCTCACGCTCGCATCGTAGCGGCTGGTCACGCGCCCGTCGCGGCGGCGCAAGTCGCCGAGATAAGCCTCGAGCGGAATACGCCCGCGCCAGCCCGCGATGCGATCCTCGTCGAGCCCGGTAAGCTGGGCGAGCTTTCCGTAGACGTGTTCCGCCGCTTCGCCATCGCGCGGGCCGGCGGCGAGCGTCACCAGATAATCGTGAAGCGCGAAATGCTCGGCATCGGCGAGCGCGCCGGGCGCGAGACTTTTCTCGCCCAACGTTGCCGCCGCGTAGGACGGCAGCCGCAATGCAAAAGACAGCGGATCGAGTGCGCCGCCCAGCATCAGGCCGAATTCCAGCACCGGCGAGATCATCATCACGCCGGCGGCGGCGATACCGTGATCGGTGGCGAGATCGCGGGCGAGCCGCGCCGCACGGAATCCGCCATAGCTTTCGCCGACCAGAAAGACGGGCGAGGCGAGGCGGCCGGTTTTGGTGAGATGAAGCCGGATTACGTCGGCAAGCGCCTCGAGGTCCGTCGACACCGTCCAAAATTCCTTCGCCGTCTTGTCCTCGTCGGTGGCGCGGCTCCAGCCGGTGCCGACCGGGTCGATGAAGACGAGATCGGTGAAGGGCAGCCAGGTGTCGGGATTGTCGACGACGCGGCTGCTCTTGGGCGGAAACATGCCGTCGGCGCCGAACTCGAGCGCGCGCGGGCCGATCGCGCCGATATCGAGATAGGCCGAGGATGCGCCGGGGCCGCCATTGAAGAGATAGGTGATCGGGCGGCGCTCCCGGTCGCCGCCATTCGTCAGCGTGAACGAGACGTAGAAGATCTCAGCGGTGGTCTCGCCTTGCCCGTCCTTGAGGTCGAGCGTTCCCGTAGTCGCGCTGTAGGCGAGCTTGCGGCCAGCGACAGCGATCTCGCGATCGACCACGGAATCGGCCGGCAGGAGCGTGCGGTGAGACGCCGCCTGGGGCGGGGTCTCTCGCCGGGGCGCATCTTGTGCGCGGGACGCGGGCGCGAGCACCAGCAGGAGTGGAAGGAGGAGGGCAGGGAGCGCCGAAAATCGTGCAACCATGCGCGCGAGTCTATCGCAGTCTCGCGCCGCCGCCTATCCCGTGCCGAAGCTCTGCACCAGGCTGCCCGCGACCAGGTACCAGCCGTCGACCAGCACGAAGAAGATCAGCTTGAACGGCAGCGAGATGGTCACTGGCGGCAGCATCATCATGCCCATCGACATGAGGATCGACGCGACCACGATGTCGATCACCAGGAACGGCAGGAACAAGAGAAAGCCGATCTCGAAAGCGCGGCGCAGCTCGCTCACCATGAAGGCCGGAACCAGCACGCGCAGCGGCGTGTCCTTGGGATCGACGACGGCCTCGACCTTCGCCATACCGACGAAGAGTTGCAGGTCCTGGTTGCGTACATGCACCATCATGAAGTCGTGGAGCGGCGCCGTGGTGCGGTCGAATGCCTCGGTCTCGGTGATCTTGTTGTCGATCAGGGGCGCAATGCCGTTCTTGTAGGCGGCCTCGAGGCTCGGCTCCATGACGAAGGCGGTGAGGAAGAGCGCGAGGCTCATCAGGACGATGTTGGGCGGCGTCTGCTGCGTCCCGAGCGCGTTCCGGAGGAACGACAGTACGACGATGATCCGGGTGAAGGACGTGACCGTGATGAGGATGGCCGGCGCCAGGCTCAGCACCGTCAGCAGCACCAGAAGCTGAACGATATGACCGGTCGAGGAGCCGCTTTCGCCGAAATCGACGGTCACGGTCTGGGCCAGCGCCTTGCCGCCAAGCAGCACGAGCGGCAGGGCGAAGGTGAGGATCGCGCGAATTCGACTCAAGGGTGCGTTCCTTCGAGGGCCGAGGCGAAGCTGCCGGGGGCGCCGCTGCTGCCGATCGCCCGCTCGATCACGATGTCGCCGGTAAGCCCGATCAGGACGAGATGCTCGGCGCCGTCGCGGCGCAGCAGCACGAGGCGGCGCTTGGCATCGAGAGGTAGGACTTCGACGATCGCGAGCCGCCGCTTCGTGCCGGTGGCGGCGAGGCGTCCCATCACCCCTAGCCGGCGCGCGATCCACGCCAACGCGAGGATCAGCCCCACCACCAGGAACAACGCGCCGAAATACCACGTGTAGCCGCCGATCACGCTCATCGATCCTCCTCGCGGGGGGGCGGCGATCCGCCATAGGCCGCTGCCGCGCGGCGCTGCGCCTCGGCGTGATGCTGGCGCGCGAGCGCGACGACGAGACCGTCGAGTTCCTTGAGCAGCCCGAGCATCTCCGCCGTGAGCGCGGCGCGTTCGTCGAGCGGCGCCTCGCGGGCCGCGTGCATCGCCTCCTCGACCGCGCCGGCAAGGCCCATGAGGTCGACGCGGGCGCCGTCGGACGCCTCCGCGCGCGCCTCGGCGAGGGCGGCGGTGATCTTGGCGATGCGCTCGGCCGGGGTCACTGGCGGGGCTCACGCGACGGCGGCAACTGGCCGTTGGCCTTGAGCACGTAATAGAGAATTTCGGCGACCACCGCGAAAGCAGCCACCGGGATGCGATCGCCGATCGAGATCGCGTCGAGCATCTCGGCGAGGTCGGCATTCTCGCGCACGGCGACGCCATGCGCCCGCGCCAGCGCGATGATGCGCTCGGCGATGGGTCCGCGCCCGCTCGCGACGATCCGAGGCGCCTCGGCCGCGTCAGGCTCGTAGGCGAGCGCGACGGCGAGTTGGCGTTGTTCGGGGGCGGAGCGGGAAGCCAAGCGCGGACTTTCAATCCTTGCAGCGCGTCGGCAATTCTTGCCGCGTTATCCTTAATATTCCCTTTCGATCCAAGAGAGGCGACGTTGGCGGTCGGAAACGGGCATTGCCCAAAAATTTACGAGATTTTTACTGAGTGGCACGGATGATCGCCGGCAATGGATCTCACCCAGGTTTCCGTCTTCTCCGCGCTGGTGAAGCGCATGTCGTGGCTCACCGACCGGCAGGCCTTGCTGGCGCAGAACGTCGCCAACGCGGACACGCCCGGCTATGTCGGCCGCGATCTGCGCCAGCCCGATTTCCGCAAGTATCTGAGCCTCTCCACCAGCCAGGTCGCGCTCGCGACGACGCAGCCCGGCCACTTGGCGGTGAAGCGCGACATCACCGACGCGGCCGAGCGCGAGATGTCGGGCGAGACCTCGATCGACGGCAATCGCGTCTCGATCGAGGAAGAGATGATGAAGGTGTCGCAGACCGCCAACGATTACGCCCTCGTGGCGACGGTCTATCGCGCGAACTTGAGCATCGTGAAGACCGTGCTCGGCCGGAGCAGCTAGCATGGATTTCAACACGTCGCTCGACATCGCCTTTTCCGGCATGACCGCCGAGAGCGCGCGCCTCAAGGTCATCGCCGAGAATCTCGCCAACGCGGACTCGACCGGAAAGACGGCGGGCAGCGAACCCTATCGCCGCCAGGTCGTGACCTTCACCGACGTCTTCGACCGCGCCATCAACGCCAAGCGCGTCAAGGTTGGGGGCGTCGTGCCCGCCGCCGGCGCGTTCGGCAAGCGCTACGAGCCAGGCCATCCCGCGGCCGACGCCGACGGCTACGTGCTCACGCCCAACGTCAACCCGGTCACCGAACTCATGGACATGCGCGAGGCGCAGCGGAGCTACGAGGCCAATCTCAACGTCATCGACGCCGTGAAGGCGATGGTGAGCCGCACCATCGACCTGCTGCACGGCTGATCGCGGGAGCGCCCAACATGCCGCCGATCAATTTCGCGGACGCGGTCAATGCCTATGCCAGCGCGGGCCGCATGGCGAGCACGCAGGCCGCGCCGGGTGCCGCCGGCGAAGGCTTCGGCGACATGCTGCGCCGCGCCGCGGCCGGCGTCGTCGACACCGTCGGTAAGGGCGAGCAGGCCTCGCTCCAGGCGGCGATGGGCAAGGCCGATCTCGCCAATGTCACCGAGGCGGTCAACAACGCCGAGGTCGCGGTCCAGACCGTGGTCGCGATCCGCGACCGTGTGGTGCAGGCCTACCAGGACATCATGCGGATGCCGATCTGAACCATGAACGCCAACGACGCGATCGAGATCGGCCGCGAGACCATCATGGTCGCGATCAAGTTGGGCGCGCCGGCAATGCTGCTGGCGCTGGCGGTCGGGCTCGCGATCGCCTTCCTCCAGGCGCTGACGCAGATCCAGGAGATGACGCTCACCTTCGTGCCGAAAATGCTGGTGATCTTGGTGTCGCTCATGGTGTTCCTGCCGTTCATGTTGGCGACGCTCACGAGCTTCACCGAGTCGCTGATGGGCCGGATCGTTTCCGGCTAGCGTCCGCGCGAGGGGAGGGCCCGTGACGCTGCAGCAATATCTGCCGGACAATCTGTTCGCGGCGTTCCTGATCTTCTGCCGGATCGGGGCGACGATGATGCTGCTGCCGGGCTTCGGCGAGCTCTATGTCCCGCAGCGGCTGCGGCTGCTGCTGGCGCTGATGATGGCGGCGCTCTTGACGCCGGTGCTGGCGCCGATCCTGCCGCCGCTCCCGGCCACGACCGGCGAGCTTGGGATCCTCGTATTCGGCGAGGTGATGATCGGCGTCTTCGTCGGCACGCTGGCGCGCATTCTCGTCTCGGCGCTCGAGACGGCCGGCATGATGATCTCGATGCAGCTTGGCCTCTCGACCGCGACCATGTTCAATCCATTGGCCGACCAGAGCGCGAGCCCGCTGCCGAGCGCGCTCTATGGCATGCTGGGCGTGGTGCTCATCTTTCTCACAGATATGGACCACCTTCTTTTGCGTGCCTCGGTTGAGAGCTATGGGCTCTTCACGCCGGGTGCGCTGCCGCCGCTGGGCGATCTCACGGACATGGTGGTGCGCTTCGCGGCGGGATCGTTCCGCCTCGCGTTCGAGATGGCCGCACCCTTCATCGTGCTCGGCCTCGTCTTCTTCACCGCGCTCGGCATCGTCGCGCGCATGGTGCCGCAGCTCCAGGTTCTGTTCATCGCGCAGCCGCTGCAGATCCTGGGCGGACTCGCTCTCTTCGCTGTTGTGCTGACGAGCGGCATGCGCTGGTTCCTCGAGGCGTTCGTGCAGCAATTCAGCTTTCTCGCGCCCGGCTGAGCCATGGCCCAGAACGCCGACGACGGCCAAAAAACAGAAGACCCGTCCCAACGCAAGCTCGACCGGGCGCGCGACGAGGGGCAGGTCGCGCAGTCGCGCGAGATCAATACCTGGTTCATGCTGGGCACGGCCGGCCTGATCCTGCTGTTCCTGGCGCCATCCACCGCGCGCGCGGTGTCGCACGCTCTCGCGGCCTTCGTCGAGCCGGGGCGCTTCATCGCCGCCGACGGCATCATGTGGGGCGCGGTCGCCTCGACGCTGCGCGGCGTGGCGATTTCGGTCGCCCTCCCGCTTGGCCTCCTGATGTTGGCGGCGGTCGTGGCGACTGTGGCGCAGACGGGCTTCGTCTTCGCCACTGAGAAGCTTCGCTTCGACCTAGGCCATATTTCGCCGGCCTCGGGCGCGAAGCGGCTGTTCTCGCTGCGCTCCCTGGTCGAGATGCTTAAGAGCCTCGCGAAGGTTGCCGTGGTGGGGGCGGTCGCGGTCATGATGTTGCGCGGCGAGGTCGACCGTATCGCCGGGCTGGCGACGCTGTCGCCCGAGGACGCGCTGGGCATCATCGAGCATCTCATGTTGCGGCTGCTTGTGGGCGTGCTGTCGGTGCTGACGCTCCTGGCCGGCATGGACTATGTCTATCAACGGCTGCAGCACATCCGCTCCCTGCGCATGACCAAGCGCGAAGTGAAGGACGAGCAGAAGCAGTCCGAGGGCGATCCCCTGATCAGGGGACGGCTGCGCCAGATCCGGATGGACCGGGCGCGCCGGCGCATGATGGCGGCGGTTCCCGGAGCCTCGGTCGTGATCACCAACCCGACCCACTATGCGGTCGCGCTCAAATACGAGCTCGGCGCGGCGGGGGCGCCCAAGGTCGTGGCCAAGGGGTCCGACCTCATCGCGCTCCGGATCCGCGAGATCGCCGCCGAGAACGACGTGCCCGTCGTCGAGAATCCGCCGCTCGCGCGGGCGCTTCACGCCAGCGTCGAGATCGATCGCGAGATTCCGCCCGAACACTACAAGGCAGTCGCCGAAATCATCGGTTACGTCTTCCGCTTGAAGGGGAAAATCGGGCCGCGGGCGGCCGCCGTGTGATAGATTGTGGGGATGGACATGCCATACGGCAGTGATCGCGAATCGACCGAGTTGTCGGCGCCGGTCGCGCCGAATCCCGAGTCGGCCGTCCCGCGTGAACGGTCGCCGCTGAAGCTGCCGGGCTGGATGCAGGCGCTGAGCGCCGCCTCGGTGCTGCTGTCGCTGGCGGCGCTGTCGATCTCGGCCTTGCTTTTTACCGCCATCATCGAGGTCGGCCCGGGCCAGCCGACAGCGCTTTCGCTTGCCGGGCTCGCGGTGCTGTGCGGGGTCGCCGCTGCCGTAGCGCGACTCGTCTATTCCGGGTTCTCGGGGCGGGTCGAGCTGCTGAGCCGGGCGCTCGAAGCCTCCGCCGACGCCCATATCATCATCGCGCCGGATGGCCGTACCGCCTATTCAAACGCCGCCTTCCGCCGCTTCTTCGGCACGCCCCGGCGGCCGCTCGACGCGCTCTCCCGCCTAATCGCTGCCGACGGCGCGGCGGCGCAGGAATTCGCGCGGCTCAATCGCGACGTGGCCGCTTCCGGCAGCGCCAGCGGCCGGATCGCGGTCGCGCGCGGCCGCGGCGAGGCCTGGTTCGGCGTCACCGCGCATCGGCTCGACGGCGGTCCGGACTTCACCGTGTGGAGCTTCACCGACGTCACCGCCCGCCACGAGATGGAGCAGGTGATCCGCGACGAACAGATGAAGCTCGCTGATTTTCTCGACAACGCTCCGGTCGGCTTCTACTCGGTCGACGAGGAGGGGCGCTTTCTGTTCGTCAACGCGGCGCTGGCCGAATGGCTGGGGGCGACGCCGGGCGAGTTGGCGGATGGGGAGGCGCGGCTTGCGGACTTCCTTGCCGTTCCACCGCCGCCGGGCGTGTCGCCGCACGCGCCGTTCGCGGGCGAGGGCGGCGGCGAGGTCGTGCTCGAGGGCCGCCAGGGCCGCTGCTACGACGTGCTGATCACGCAGAGCGTGGTGCGCGCCGGCACCTCGCTGCGGACACGCTCGGTGGTACGCAATTTGACGCCGGAGCACGAATGGGAGGAGGCGCTGCAGCATTCGCGCCTGCGCTTCCAGCACATCTTCGTCGACGCGCCGGTCGGCATCGCGCTGCTCGACCGCGAGGGCAGGATCGAGGAGGCGAATCACGCGCTGGGTCGCCTCTTCGCCCGAGCCCCGTCCGAGCTCATCGGCCAGAAGCTCGCGGGATTGCTCGCGCCGTCGGACGGCGTCGAGATGGCGGCCAAGCTCGATGCCGTTTCGTCCGGAGCGGCGTCGGCGGGGCCGGTCGAGATCCGCCTGCGCGGCGGCGGCACGCGCGAGCGAAGTGCTGCGGTGGTGGTGAGCCGCCTAGCGGGCGTCGCCTCGGGCGAGATCGGGCTGATCCTGCATTTCTTCGACACCTCCGAGCGCAAGAGCCTCGAGGCGCAGTTCGCGCAGTCGCAGAAGATGCAGGCGGTGGGTCAGCTCGCCGGCGGCGTGGCGCATGATTTCAACAACCTGCTGACCGCGATCATTGGCTTCTGCGACCTGCTGCTGCTGCGGTTCCAGGCGCGCGATCCCTCGTTCGCCGACATCATGCAGATCAAGCAAAACGCCAATCGCGCCGCCAACCTGGTGCGCCAGCTGCTTGCCTTCTCGCGCCAGCAGAGCCTGCAGCCGCGCATCCTCAACATCACCGACGTGCTGGCCGAGCTGTCGCACCTGCTGCGCCGGCTCATCGGCGAGACCATCGAGCTCAAAGTTGTCCACGGCCGCGATCTCGGCCTCGTCAAGGTCGACCAGGGACAGCTCGAGCAGGTGATCATCAACCTCGCGGTCAATGCGCGCGACGCCATGCCGGGCGGCGGTACGCTCACCATCGCGACCTCAAACGTCACCCAAGGCGCTGAGCCGCGGCCCGGGCGCGAAGTCATGCCGCCGGGCGACTATGTCCAGATCGAGGTGCGCGACACCGGCACCGGCATCCCAAAGGAGAATCTGGAGCGCATTTTCGAGCCGTTCTTCTCCACCAAGGAGGTCGGCTCGGGCACCGGGCTCGGACTCTCGACCGTCTATGGCATCGTCAAGCAGACCGGCGGCTTCGTCTTCGTCGAGAGCGAGGCGCAGAAGGGCGCATGCTTCGCGATCCTGCTGCCGCGGCTCGAGAGCGAGGAGGCCGCCGCCGCGGTCAAGCCCGAGAGCGCCGAGCCGCAGGCCGCACGCGACCTGACCGGGGCCGGCACCGTGCTCCTGGTCGAGGACGAGGACCCGGTGCGGATGTTCAGCGCCCGCGCGCTGCGCAACAAGGGCTACAAGGTGATCGAGGCCAAGAGCGGCGAGGACGCGCTCGACAAGATCACCAGCGGTGCCGAGGCGGTCGACCTCATCGTCACCGACGTGGTGATGCCCCGCATGGACGGGCCGAGCCTGGTCAAGGAAGTGCGCGCGCTGCATCCCGACATGAAGGTGATCTTCATCTCGGGCTATACCGAGGACGCTTTCCGCAAGCGCCTCGGCGACGAAGGCGGCATCCACTTCCTGCCCAAGCCGTTCAGCCTCAAGCAGCTCGCCGGCAAGGTGAAGGAAGTGATGGTGGCCGGCCTGCCCTGAGGCGCCGTCCCGCCGCGCTTGCGGGCGCTAGCGCCGGTGCGGCAGCTCCAACAATCCGCCGCGCGGCATCTCGGGCATTGGCATCGGCCGGTCCCCTTGGACTGGCTCGAAAGGCAGGTTCTTGACGATCCCGCGCGCGTCGGCGAGGTCCTGCTGCAGGCGGGGAAGCTCGTCGGCCGCAAGTTGGCGGAGGTCGGCACTGCCGCCGTTCTGCGCCTCGAAGGCGAAGAAATCGAGATTGTTCTGCTGGTCCTCCAGCTGGGATGCAACATAGGCGCGCTCGAACGCCTCGCCGTCCAAGGGCTTGAGCGCGTCGAGAGGCGCCACGTGATTGGTGTCGCTGCCGACGCCGCTTGCCCTGGCGGCTTCGGCGAGCTTGTCCCACAGCGGCGCGCGCTCGGATGCGACGCGCTTGGCATAGGCGACCAGCGACGCCGTATGCGCCTTGGCCGCCGCCATCTGCGCCAGCTCGAGCTGCGATTGTGTGCGGGCGAGGGCCGCGCCGAGGAACATGTCGTCCTGCAGCACCGATGTCGGCGGCGCAGTGTTCCCGGTCTTGACCCATCCCGCAGTCACGAGCGCCGCGCCCAGCGTCGCGCCAATCACCAATATCCGCATCGCAATCCTCCGTAGCCGCGACAAGATGATAGCTTAGCGCTCATGGTCTGAACAGTTTCGCAGCTGTCGCCATGGGCAGAAAGAAGCTCATCGGCCGGCCGGCAAATGGGCGGAACCCGAAATGCCTGTAGAATGAAGCCGCGGTCTGGTCCCTTGCATCGACGATCAGGGCGAAGACCGCCGGGTCGGCGCGGCCTGCACGCACGATTGCGTCGAACAGGAGCGCCGATCCCGATGAACGCTTGGCATAACGGAGATCGACCGCCAGCTGCCCGATCAGGGCTGCCGAAACCACGGGATAGCGAGGAAGCCGGCTGGCTTGCTCCGGCGGAAGATCGAGCATCGAAACGCTTGCCGCTGCGAGCGTGTAAGAGCCCGCGATGACCCAGGGACGAGACCGGCGGGGCAACGAAGCAGTTCGAAATTCGCCGGCGCATGTCCTGTCCCGCTTGCGCATGGAGACAGCGGTCAAGCGCTTGGACGCCGCAGGAGAAGGCAAGTCGGTCGTGGTTAGATGACAGCGATTCGATGTTGACCGAATCGGTCACCGCGACTTCGCCATGAGGCGTTTGTGCACGTCCTTGGCGCGCCTTAGCGCATGCGTTGGTTTGGGCGGGTTCAGGATCGATTTCGCCAGCATTCGCTGGCCATCCACCGAAAGCCTGATGATATGGGTTTCCTCGATCGCTTTCTGAGCCGCCTCCTGGGCCGCGGCGGCGACGAAGTCGCTGAGGCTGCGGCCTTGAATCTCGGCGGCCCGCTTCACGACGGCCAGGGCATCGGGCGAGATTCGCGCTTCGAGACGGGTGGAGCGCGTTTGCCGTTGCGGCGTCATGGCATCTCAAGGAACACAGTGTCCGGTAATTCACTGGACTCGCAAGTTCCTTCAGAATCCCGGCGCGTGTTCCAGCTGGTCGAGCCAGTCGAAGCCCATCGACTTGACGATGCGGTTGCTGATGACGATGAGGCGGCTTTCGGCGTTCGCGTCGGCGTTGAAGTGCTGGTGGATGGAGAAAGGCGGAACGTAGACGAAGTCGCCGCGCTGCCATTCGTAGCGCTTGGGTTCGGTCTCCCATTCCCATGTGTAGGTGTCGACGCAATCGAAATTCAAATCCCAATGCAGGTCCCAGCCGGAGCCCTCGACGACGAAGAGAATTTCCTCCCACATGTGGCGATGTCGCCCGGAGCGTCCGTTCGGCGGCAGGAACTGCATATAGGCGTCGACGCAGCATTCGCGCGTGTGCATCCGCTCGTTGACGAGATGCTTGATGAGGCCGTCGGGCGAATGCTCAAAGGGCTGATTTTGCGCCGCGACGACGTTGGCCGCGTCGGCGTAAAGCCGCCGGAATTCGGCCGAGTTGGCGATGTCTTCGGCGCGAAAGTGGCAGATCTTGTCGCCGATATGAGCGACATCGCGTTCGTCGGGAGCCTTCATCGATTAAGTCCTCGTCGGCGGAGTTCAGAGATCGGTCGGCGGCTTGTAGTCCTCGTGACCTTCGGGCAGCGTGTCGGGCGGATACGAGACGATCTTCTGGTAGAGAAGATGCATGAACAGGAACAGCGGCTTCGCCTTGAACACGAGCAGGATGGCCTCGTTGTCGGGATCGTCGTTGAAATGCTGATGGACGCAGCCGTTCTCGACGAACATCACGTCGCCGGCCTTCCAGTCGATCCGGCGCTCGTCGTGGACGTCGTGCCCGCGTCCCTTGAGGATGTAGAAGACGGCGCTGTTCAGATGCCCGTGCTTCTGGCCATAGGCGCCGGGCGCGTAGACCTCGATATGGGTCTCGATCGACTGGGTGATGCTGGCGGCTTGCGGGCTGATGACGTGCTTGCCATAGAGCTGCGGCCCGCCCTTCCACGGGATGTCGCGCGACGAATACACCCGCGGCTGATCGAGCAGCGCCTTGGTCAGGTGGCTGTAGGTCCCTTCGAGGGCGCGGACGAACGTGCGCTTGTTCTGCCACCGCTCCCATACCACCGGCTGCTCGCGGTTGTGATGCGGGCCGGGCGGATGATGGTCGTGGTCGTGCCCATGATCGTGGTCATGGGCGTGATCGGGAAGAAGGTGGTCGTGCTCGCCGGTCAATTCGGGTTTGGGGACGCCCTGCTTCGGGTCGGGCTTCTTTTCGTAAAAGCCGGTCATGCACGTCTCCTCGATGAGCGGCGGGAGCTTAGGTCCTGCTTACAAAGTTGCCAAGCGAACGCATCTGCGAATGGTAGCGAGATGAAGCGCATCGAGGAAGGATCGGGCGAGCTTGTCGTAGCGGGTGGCGATGGCGCAATTGACCTTGAGGTGAGCGATCATGCGCTCGATGCGATTGCGTTCGCGGTAGATGCGTCGGTTCCAGCGGATCATGGTCTTGCGATGGGAGCGCGGCGGGATGACGGCACGGATGCCGCGCTCGTGGAGCGCATTGCGTATCGCGTCGGTGTCGTAGCCCTTGTCGGCGAGCAGGTGAACGGGGCGTGTCTTTGCGCGCGCGGTCACGGTTTCGAAGGCCGTGCAGTCCGCCGCTTCGCCGCCGGTGAGATGGAAGACGGGCGGTGAAGGCGGCGGCAGTGTGAAATAGAACTCTTGTCGATAGGCACCAAAAAGCGCATTTTGCTATCCGCATGGAATTCGGCATCAACTTCTTTCCAACGCACGATCCGAATGAGATCGATGCGGCGCGGTATTACCGCGAATGCATGGAGCTCGTCGATTGCTGCGATCCGCTTGGCTTCAGCCATGTCCGCGCCGTCGAGCATTATTTCGAACCTTACGGTGGCTTCAGCCCGAACCCGATCGTCTTCCTGACGGCGGCTTCGCAGCATTCGCGCAAGGCGCACCTCGTGACGGGCGCGGTGCTGCCGGTTTTCAATCATCCCCTGAAGCTGGCAGGCGAGCTTGGGATGCTCGACGGGTTTTCGGCAGGAAGGCTCGAAATCGGGTTCGCCCGCGCGTTCCTGCCGCACGAGTTCGAGCGTTTCGGCGTCCCGCTCGACGAGAGCCGCGCCCGCTTCGAGGAGGGAATGGCGCAAGTGGTCCTGTTGCTGAGCCGCGAGCACGTAAGTTGCGACGGCCGCTTCCACAGCTTCCACAACGTGACGTCGCAGCCGCGGCCGGTGCAGAAGCCGCATCCGCCGCTTTGGGTCGCGGCCTTCACGACCAAGGAATCCTTCGAGAGCGCCGGACGGAACGGGCATGGCGTCATGGCGATCCCGTCCGCGGGGCCGCTCATGCGCGAACTCATCGGCCTCTACCGCGAGGCGTGGCATTCCGCAGGCCATCCGGGGCAAGGCCGCGTCATGTTGACACACAATGTTTATTGCGGCGAATCCGAGGACGAGGTGATGGCGACCGCGAAGGCGCCGTTCAACGGCCATCTCGCCGCGCTCATCGCAGCCGCGGCCGGGTGGGGAATGGGCGCGAGCTCGAAGGATTATCCCGGCTACGAGAAGATGCTGGAAGGGCTCGGGGCCAACGATTTCGACATGATGCGCCGGCGCAATATCGCTTGGTGCGGTACGCCGGCCGACATCTCGGACATGATCGCTTCCTTTTGCCGCGACATCCCGGGCGGCGTCGATATCGTCTCGGCGCAGGTCAATTTTCACAATCTGCCTGCGGCAAAAGCCGCAGCGTCGATGCGGCGCTTTGCGGAACGCGTCGTGCCGCGGTTCCGCGACCTCTAGGAATGCCGGAGATCGGGCGATCCGTCCGGCGCCTTGAAGACGACCGTCTGCTCCGCGGCGGCGGCCGGTTTCTCGCCGATCTGCGCCTTGCGGGAATGCTCGAAGCCGTCTTCGTGCGCAGTCCCCACGCGCACGCCAGGATCGAACGGCTCGACGTGTCGAAAGCGCGGTCGGCTCCCGGCGTCTTTGCCATTTACATTGCGGCGGATCTCTCGGGCCGCAGCGAACCGCTAGACATTGCCAGCCAGCTCCATGTTCCCGACGCGCTGCGCCGTGCGGCGAACCTCGTAAATCGTGCACACACCATCCCTCTCCTCGCCGGCGCGACAGTCCGCTATGTCGGCCAGCCGGTCGCGATGATTGTCGCGGAGAATCGCTATGCCGCGCTCGACGCGGCCGATCTCATCGACATCGCCTATGAAACGCTGCCGGCGGTGCTCGATCCGGCCGCCGCGCTAGACGAGCGTGCGCCGCTCGTCGAGCCGGCGTGGGGCACGAACCTCGCCTTGTCCGCGCGCATTAGCAAAGGCGATCCCGAGCGGGCCTTCGCCGCGGCGCCAGTTGTGGTCGAAGAGGAATTCCGCCTCGCGCGCTGCGCCGCGGTGCCGCTCGAGGCGCGTGGCATAGTGGCCTCGCTCGAGCCGATGCACCGCGAGCTCGTCGTCTGGGCCGGTACACAAGCGCCGCACATCCTGCGCATGCTGCTCGCGGCCTCGTTGCGCCTTGCGCCTGAGCGCATCCGCGTCGTCGCGTGCGACACCGGAGGCGGTTTCGGCCAGAAATCGGTGCAATGCGTCGAGGAGGTCCTGACCGCCTTCGCGGCGATGGACACTTGCCATCCGGTGCGCTGGCAAGAAGAGCGGGGCGAGAATCTCGTCGCCGCCGCGCACGCGCGCGCGCAGATTCACCGCATTGCCGTGGCGGCGACGGCGGAGGCGCGCATTATCGCTCTCCGCGACGAGGCGATCGTCGATTTCGGCGCCTTCAACGTGTTGGGCCTCGTCATCCCCTACAACACGCTGACGCACCTCCTCGGGCCCTACGACGTGGCACATGCGGCGCTCGGCGTTACTGCCGTCCTGACCAACACCTGCTTCACCGGGCCCTACCGCGGCGCCGGGCGCCCTGAGGCCGCGTTCGCGATGGAAAGGATCATCGACCGGCTCGCGGCAAGGCTTGGCCTCGACGCCGCCGAGGTGCGCGCACGCAATGTCGTCGCAGCGGACGCCATGCCGTACGACACGGGCCTACTTTATTCGGACGCACAGAAACAGGTCTACGATTCCGGCGATTTCCCAGCGCTGCTGCGTCGCGCCCGCGCCGGCATCGAACCAGCGCGCGTGCGGGCGCGGCAGCAGGCGCGTCGCGCCGGCGAGCCCCTCGTCGGCGTCGGCTTCGCGCTCTACGTCGAGGGGACCGGACGGGGGCCGTTCGAAGGCGCGCGCGTGCATGTCGCGGATGGGGGGCGTGTGCTGGTCGCGACCGGCGCGGCGAGTCAGGGACAGGGCCACGCGACGGTGTTTGCCCAGATCGCCGCCGACGCGCTCGGCGTCCCGGTCGCCGACATCGAGGTCATCGGCGGCGACACGGCCGCCCTCCCTTGGGGCATCGGCACGATCGGCAGCCGCAGCGCGGTGACCGCGGGGAACGCCGTCCATGAGGCGGCCAATTTGGTCAAGGCGCGCATCCTCCGCATCGCTGAAGGCTTGCTCGAGGTGGCGGCATTGGACCTCGAACTCGCCGACGGCAAGGTCCGCGTGCGGGGCGTGCCGCAGCGCGCCGTGACGCTTGCCGAGATCGCGCGCGCCGCTGCGGCGGAGAAGCTGCGCCAAGGTGCCTCTGGCGACGGGCTTCTCGCCGAGACTTCCTATTTCGTGCCGCCGACCGCGACCTATGCGAGCGCCGCGCATGCGACCGTCGTCGCGGTCGATCCCGAGACCGGAGCTGTCACGGTCGAGCGCTACCTCGTCGTTCACGATTCCGGGCGCCTGATCAATCCTCTGCTGGCCGAAGGCCAGGTCGTCGGCGGCGTGGCACAAGGTCTGGGAAACGCGCTCTCCGAGGAATTCGTCTATGACGCGCGCGGCCAGCCGCTGAGCGGCAGCCTTGTCGATTACGCGCTCCCCATCGCCGCATCGGTACCCGCGGTCGAGTGCGAGCACATCGAGACCCTTTCGACCCGCAATCCGCTCGGCGTCAAGGGCCTGGGCGAGGGCGGCGCGATCGGCGCCCCCGCGGCCATCGCCAACGCGGTCGAAGATGCGCTCCGTCCGCTGGGCGTCGTGGTGCGCGGCGTGCCGCTCACGCCCGCACGTGTCCGAGCCCTCATCGCGGCTTCAGCTCGATGAGATAGCCGTCGGGATCGCGGATGAAGAAGGAGGGCAAACGCCCCCACGCGCCCGTCCGCGGCTCGATATCGAGTTCAACCGGGACGCCCGCGGCGCGGAACTCGTCGGCAAGCGTCGCAAGGTCGTCGCAGTGGATCGAGAGGCAATAATGTTCGAGCCCGTCGTCCGAGCGCCGCCCCGGCAGGAGATCGATCAGGTGTTCGCCGAAGCGGAGCTGAATGAGCGAGATATCCGGATTGACCCGCTCGACCTTGCAGCAGAGCCGCTCGATATAGAATTTTTGCGTCGCCTCCTGGTCCTGCACGCGGAGCACGATGTGGTCAAGGCCCAAAGGGGTAAACGGCATCTCTCGCTCCTGCTGTGGGTCGAGGCGTCGCGGCAGTGTACCGCGACGTTGCGGGGAAAATCCCGCCGCGCGATAATCGCCCATGGCGCGCTCGTGGTCGCCATCTCATGGGGGAAGGCATGCATCAGATGAAGTTCGCCGTCGCAACGCTCGTGGCCCTGCTCGTCGCATTCGCGGCGGAGTTCGCCGCCGCCGAGCCCCTCAAGCTCAGGATCGGCTGGATCGTCGTGCCTGCGGAGATCACGCCCATTTTCCCGACCGACCCCAAGATCGCGAAACACGTGGGCGAGTCCTACGTCATCGATTCGCTGCGTTTCCAGGGAAGCTCGCTCTACATCCAAGCGCTCGCCGCGGGCGAACTCGACATCGCGCCCTTCGGCTATTCGTCCTTCGGGCTTGCAGTCGCGAATGCGGACCTCAAGGATCTCAAAATTATCGCCAACGAGGACCGCGATGGCCATGATGGCTATTTCACGACGCAATACATGGTCCGGAATAACAGCGGGATCGACAAGATCGAAAACCTTAAGGGCAAGGTGATCGCGACCAACGCCGTCGGCAGCATTAGCGACATGGCGTTCCGGATCATGGTACGCGGCCATCACCTCGACGACGCCAAGGACATGAGCTTCGTCGAGGCGTCGTTGCCAAATATGAATGCGCTGCTGCTCGAAAAGAAGGTTGACCTCATCCCGGGGGTCGTGCCGTTCACACTCGACCTGACCTTGCGGAAGGAAGCGCACTCGCTCTTCACCGGCGTAGACGCCATGGGACCGACGGAAATAGCTTTTATGACCGCGCGTCAGAGCTTCCTAAGCACGCACCATGCCGCCATGGTCGATTTCCTCGAGGACTATCTGCGCGTACTGCATTGGTATGAGGACCCCGCCAACCGCCCTGCCGCGCTACAGATCGTTGCCAACTTCATGAAACTTCCAGTCGACAAGATCTCAAGTTGGGCGTTCACCAAAGAAGATTACTACCGCCCCCCGGATGGGCGCATCAGCTCAGCGATATTGCAGAAAAACCTCGACATGCAGCAGGGGCTCGGCTTCCTCAAGACGCCGATAGACGTGAAGAGCTATGTCGATATGAGCTACGTCGATGAAGCAGCAAAGCGTCTGAAGTGACGGGCTCCCTTCACTTCCGCTGGCTGCAGAGATCAACCGCGATCCGCGCGTAGAGCAGCGCTGCCTGGTAGAGGCTTTCGATCGGCAGTGCCCGCTTGCCGCCCAGCGCGCGCGCCCGCGGGCCATAGGTCATGGCCGGGATGCCCACCTCGTTGAAAGCGTTGATGTCGCGCCACATGCTCGAGGTCTCGACCGGCGCCGGCTGCGGATCTTCACCGAAGACGACGCGGTGCGCGCGCCGCGTCGCTTCGGCGAGCCGCTCGATGTTGCGCGCTTCGAAGGCGGGACGATAGGAGAAAAGCTCGACCGTGGCGTTGAGGCCCGCCTGCGCGAGCGTGTCGCGGATCTCCTGGCGCGTTAAGAGCGGGTCCTGGTTCGGCACCGAACGCACGTCGAGAAAAAGCTCGCAGACTTGCGTCGAGAAGAGCGGCCGGTTCGGGTCGCCGCCGCGGATGGCGCCGATTTGCGCCTTCGGGACGACGGTGCCGCCCTGCGAAACATAGACGTTGCGCGATTGGTATTGCATCGCCCAACGCTCCATCGCCGGGATCGCCGTGGCCGACGCGACGATCATGTTCGGGCTTTGTGCAAGGGTCGTGCGCTCCGGCAGATAGGGCGTGTAGAAGGGCGGTGCCTCGCCGCGCAAACTCACCTTGTACCAGAACTCGCCGGCCTCGACCCAGACGAGGCCGAAGCCCGTGCCCTCGCAGACGAGCGCGTAGTCGGCCACGCCGCCATGGGTGATGAGGAACCGCGTACCGAATTCCTTCGATTGCCCATAGGCGCCCGGCGGCTCGTCGCACGGCTCGCCACCGGTCTCGTTGATGACCGCGCTGACAAGAACGTCACCCGGCAAGCGATGCCCCGAATCCTTGATGGCCTTGACGGCGACCAGAAAGGCCGCCATCGGGCCCTTGTCGTTGATGATGCCTTCGCCGATCAGGAGATCGTCTTCGATCCAGGCGGAATGATAGCGGCGCTCGGTGGGGTCGGCATGGACGAGATCGGGCGCGCCCGGCACGGCCGTGTCCATGTGGCTGTTGAAGATGAGGCTTAGACCGCCGCCGCTGCCGTCGAGCCGCCCCAGGAGATTGAAGCGGTGCGGCTGCAATCCGAGCTTCCTGGGATGCAATCCCTCAAGTTCCATCCAGCGATATAGATGCTCGCCCACCTCGCGTTCGTGCCCTATCGCACTGTCGATGCTGCAGATTTCGAGCGCGAACTGGACGATGTCTTCCCGGCGGATGTGGGCAAGGACGTCGTCGATGAGTGGCATGCCGCATTATGGCATGAGGCGCGGAGGCTGGCGATTCCCAAACTCGGGCCCGAGCAGCTTATGCCAAGAGATCACGCGGCCATTGAGAAGGCTCGGGCAACGGCACATGACTGATGCTCATCAAACATTAGGCGCGGTTGGCGGCAAGTTACGGCCTTCGCACCGTCGCCGGGTCGGAAGCCTGTGTTTGGCACGTTTGAGACCATCGCACTCGCCGAACGTAGGTCCGCTTCCAGCCGCATAGCTGGCCTAGAGCTGAGACCACATCTCGAGCGCAGTTGACCCATTTCGGCCTTCGGCCTCGATGCCCCATTCCGCCGTCGACCTTCTCGGTCTGGCGGATATACATGGTCTGGATCACCATGCCGTACTTGTCGAGCTTGACCGGGCCCTTGGGTGCACGGTCCTAGGCATGGGATCACTGCCCAGCGTTCTCAAGCGATTTCAAGCCGGCCGTTTCGCTTGCGAGGTAGCCTGTGCGAGCGCGCGGCGAACATGCACCAACGCCATCTTGCGCTTGTATTCGGCGGAGCCCCGGAAATCGGCGATCGGGTCGATCGCTCCAAGCACCAAAGACGCCGCATCGCGGAACGTCTTCTCATCGGGCGCCCTGCCGGAAAGCGCCGCTTCGACCGCCGTGGCGCGCACCGGCACCATGGAAGCGGCGCCGAGCGCCACGCGCGCATCCGCGATGGCGCCGTTCACGCCGAGCGCAATTCGCGCCGCGACCGACACGGTGGCATAGTCGTCCTGCGTCGCCGGCAGGAATTTGAGGAATGCTGTCCCACTGCCGGCCGGCTGTGCCGGGAGCAGGATTTCGGTCACGATCTCGTCGGGCTCAAGCACCGTTTCGTAATAACCGGTGAAAAACCGGTCCACCGGAATTTTGCGCTGGCCACGCTGTGAGCGCGCGACGATCTGCCCATCGAGTGCGATGAGAGCGGGCGGCGTATCGAGGTAAGGATCGGCATGCGCCACCGCGCCGCCGAGCGTCGCCATGGACCGCACCCGCACGGTCGCAACGTGACGGCAGGCCGCGGCCAAGAGCGGCGCGTTGTGCCGGACGGCCGCGGAGGCCTCGAGAGACTGGAGCGTGGCGAGCGCGCCGATCCTGAGTCCGCCATTCTCAGCGATGCCGGCGAGAGGCTTGAGGGCACGAAGACCGATCACGAAGCCGGGCCGCACGAGTCGTTGCTTCATGAGGTTGACGAGGCCGGTGCCGCCCGCGATGAGCTTCGCCTCGCCGCCATGCCGGGCCAGCAGCGCCAGCGCCTCATCGAGGCTCGATGGTTCGAGGTAGGTGAAGGGGATCACGTCATTCCGCTCCGGCCGCGGCCGCAATCGATTCGATGATCTTGTAGTAGCCGGTGCAGCGGCAGAGATTGCCCATCATCCAATGCTGGATTTCCGCCCTCGTGGGATGCGGATTGGCCTCAAGCAGCGCCTTCGCCGCCAGGATCTGCCCGGGGGTGCAAATGCCACATTGAAATCCGCCATGCGTGAGAAATGCCTCCTGAAGCCGATGCAGCCGGTCGCCATCGGCAACGCCCTCGATGGTCGTGACCTCGCCGCCGTCGGCATGAACGGCCAAGGCAAGGCAGGAGCTGATCGGCTTGCCGTCGAGGAGGACGGTGCAGGCGCCGCACACGCCGACGCCGCAGCTCTCCTTGGTGCCCGTGAGCTTCAGGTCCTCGCGCAGAAGCTCGACGAGGAGGCGATTGTCGGCCACCTCGCGGACGACCGGCTTCCCGTTGACGGTGAGCTTGACTGTTCTCATGCCGCACCCGCCTTTTCGCTCAAGCGCTCGAGGACTTTCTCCGCGCTGATCGGCAGTTCGACGAGCCTTACGCCAACCGCATCGAACACCGCGTTGGTGATCGCCGCCGGAACCGCCACGTTACTCATCTCGCCGATCGCCGTGGTTGCGAACGCACCCGATCCGCCGCCGCCCGGCAACAAGACGGTTTCGAGCTCGGGTATGTCCATGATCGTCGGCAACTTGTAGTCGCCAAGATGCGCCGTGATCACCGCGCCGTCCTTTAAGACGACGTGCTCGCTCATGGCTTGGCCGACGGCCTGGATAAGCCCGCCTTCGATCTGTCCCTGGTGCGTGACTGGGTTGATGATCGTCCCGACGTCATGCGCGGTGACGACGCGGCGCAAGCGCACCTGCCCCGTCTCGCGGTCGACCGCCACCTCCGCGAAATGCGCGGCAAAGCTCGTCTGTCCGACCGGCTGATTGGGCGCATTCTCGCCCTTGGCGCTGACGGGCGCTTTGCCGCGCGCGGCCGCCCAGCCCATGAGCGACGGGAGATCGATCCTTGTGCCGGACGCGGCAAAGGAACCGTCGTCGCCCATCTGCACATCCGCGGGAGCGCAATTGAGGCGCTCGGCGGCGAGCGAGACCAGCTCTTGCTTCGTCTTGTCGGCGGCCGCCGCGATCGCCTGCCCGATCGTCGTCGTGACCCGCATGCCGCTCGAGCCTGCTTCGAAATCGCTCGTGAGCGTGTCGCCCTGCACGATTTCGACCTCGGCGACGGAAACGCCGAAATGCTCGGCCACGAGCTGCGCCGCGATCGTATGAAATCCGGTGCCGGTGTCGGGTGCGCCGACCAGGGCCGTGATCCGGCCGTCGGCGCCCACGGTCAGCGTCACGGTCGAGCGGCCGAACGTCCCGGGCGGATGCTCGTAGATCGAGACGCCGCGCCCGATGTCGCGGGCCTTCGGCTTATCCCAGCCGAAGGCGCGCGCGCCCGCGTCGATGGTTTCCCGGCAGCGCATATGGTGGCGCCGGTCGCCGAGCGGCGTGAGATCCCCGTCCGCGATGGCGTTGCGCCGCCGCATCTCCACGGGATCGAGTCCTAGCGCGCGCGCCATCATGTCGATGTGGCTTTCGACGGCGAAAGCGACCTGGGGCGAGCCCGGCGAACGCATGTGTCCGCGCGGAACGGTGTTGGTGTAGACGCGGAGCACCTCGATCGCGCAATTGGGCACGCAGTAGGTCCCGGCGAGCTCGCTGTATCCGTGCAAGGTTGGGCCGGGAATGAACGCGGCATAGGCGCCGGCATTGAAGATCAAGCGCGCGTCTATCGCGACAATCTTCGCGTCGCGGTCGAGGCCCGTCCGCAGCGTGATGCTGGCGGAATGGCGCGGGTTTGCCGCCGTCAGCTCCTCGAACGAGGTCATCACCATCTTGACCGGCCGGCGGGTGGCGAGCGCGAGGTAGTAGCAAAGGAGCGTGTCCATCAGCGAGCCTTTGCCGCCGAAATCGCCGCCGATCGTCACAGGATTGAACCTGAGGCGGCTCTCCGGCACGCCGACGGTCGCCGCCATGTGAGCGCGCGCGATATGCGGCCCCTTGTTGGCGACCCAGAGGTCGACGAGCCCGTCCGCGCCGATCGATACCAGGCATGTATGCGGCTCGATATAGCCCTGATGCACCGGTGGAACGGTGAAACTGTGTTCGAAAACGTCGTGCGCGCCGGCGAGCGCGGTCGCGGCGTCGCCGTGCCGCAAGGTGAGCTGCGAGATGACATTGGGTATAGGCGGGTACATGCGCAGCTCGCCGTGGCCGCCGGCCACGGCGCCGGGCATCAGCTCCACCGTCTCCGGATGAAGGAGGGGCGCGCCCGGACGCATCGCGTCCTCGGCGTCGAAGACCGCCGGCAGCTCCTCGTACTCGACATCGATGAGCTCGACCGCGGCCTCCGCGATCTCGACAGACTCGGCGGCGACCGCCGCCACCTTCTCGCCGACGAACCGCGCCACGCCCTTGGCGAGGATGAGGATATCCTTGCACAAGCGTCCATAGCGGACATCCGGAACATCGGCGCCCGTCAGCACGGCGTGGACGCCTGGCAGCGCCTTGGCGCGCCGCGCGTCGATCGAGACGATGCGCGCGCTGGGATAGGGGCTGCGCAAGCACCGGCCGAAGATCATGCCCGGCACGTCGAAGTCGCCGGCATAGCGGGCGCGGCCGGTCACCTTGGCGACTCCGTCCACTCGTTTGACCGGTTGGCCGACGGAATTCCCGGTACGGCTCGCTGCCGCCATGAGATAACAACTCCCGGTTGGTCTCTGCGCGTCGCCAGTTTTATCTGTCGCATTGATCATTGCAAGACGCTCGGCCCTGCAAGTCCGCGCATTCCCCCGAGGCGCGGCCTAAAGTGGCGCTACGCTCAATCGATCGACGGAGCAGGCCATGGCGATGAAGATCGACCCCGGGACTCCTGGCTGGTAGCAGCGCCACGTGGAGCTCTACCTCAGGACTGACGGTGCCGAGGGCCACGTCCTGGATTTCGGCCGGCCCGCCGTGCCGGTGGTCAACTGTCTCCTTCTGCAGACCACCGGCCGCAAGAGCCGCACGCCGAAAATTGCGCCGCTCATTTATGGGAAGGACGGGCGCGGCTTCGTGATGGTGGCCTCAAGGGGCGGGGCGCCGACTCATCCTGCCTGGTTTCTCAACCTCCGCGACAGGCCCGAGGTCCCGTTTCAGGTGATGAACCAGAAGTACCGCGGCGTGGCGCGAATCACGGCCGGCGCGGAGCGCCAACGCCTGTTCCGCATGATGGCGGGCCTGTTTCCGTCCTACGACGACTACCAGGCTAAGACCGCACGCGAAATCCCGGTAGTGGTGCTCGAGCCGCAAGGAGAAGTAGAGCGGCTATAAGCTGTCCTAGCCGGCGGCCCTCACCGGTCGATATGACCGCAGGAAGGAACGAATGTGGCGCACTGCCAAGGGAATCCGGTCCTTGGGCTCCTTCCAGGGGTAGAGACTCACTTGCGCGTTCGGTGCGAGAAGCGCGCTCTCCATGGCCACGGCATAAGGGTGCGACGGGACGTCGTCGGGCAGGACCAGGATCGGCGTCTGGCAGGCGCGTACGAAATCGCGCGTCACGGTGAAGACGAAATCGGCGTTGGTCCGGTACATCCTATTCAGGAAGGGCTCGATCATCGCCATGGTGATTTCGGGCCGGCGGGAACACAGCGCCGGACCCCAGTTGGCGACGTTACCGTTGAAAAAATGGTCGGGCAACTCCGGACGGAACCCGCTGGGCTGCGCCAGCACGGCGGCGGCGACGCGCCGGGGCGCCCGCCGCAACAGGTTCCATGTGAAGGGGCCGCCGATGCAGAAGCCCAATACCAAGAACTCTCCGATGCCCAGGTGATCCATCAGGCCGATCTGATCATCGCAGTAGGCGTCCCACGGCCGGTCGATTTCGAGCGGGCCGGTGGACTGGCCATCCTTGGCGTTGCGCAAGTCGGCCACGATGCAGCGGAACTCGGACCTGAACTCGGGGATCGGGTCGAACGGCGCGGCGAGATGCGCAATCGTCGAGTTCAATCCACCGCCCGGTATCAGCAACAACGGAAAGCCAGAGCCGGCCTCCTCGTAGTGGATTCGCACTTCGCCTTTCACATAGAACGGCATCGCGGTTTCTCCTTGCACGGCGCGGCCACAAGCACCCGCGTGTCACGCCCGGAAGTGGTGCAATCTCCAACAATCCGCGCGGCGGCGCCAGACCGGCGGATTCGCGAGAGGGTGATCGACGGCCATGTGACAACCCGGCCCACGAGTTCTTGTCGGTCGCGCGAACGATCGAGCGGCGCTCCTTGCACCAGCGCCAAACCACCGCATAAACTGACAACCTGGATAGGCCGATTCCGACACCCGATAAACCGTTATGGAAAGGCTTGCTTGAATGCCCAACGTTCCGATCACCCTCGCATCCGGCTTTTACGACCGCATGCACGCTCTCCACACGGGCGATGTGAAGCCGGCGGGTATCGATCTCACCTTCATCGCGATCGATGACCCGCGACAGATATTCGACCGGATGGGCGGGGGTCTCGAATTCGACGCGTCCGAGATGTCGATGTCGGAGCATGTCACCAAGCTGATTGCCGGGAATTCGCCGTTTGTCGCGGTGCCGGTATTCATCTCGCGGGTGTTTCGCCACCAGTTCATCTTCATCAACACCAAATCCGGAATCACGAGTCCGAAGGATCTTGAAGGGCGGCGCATCGGCGTTCCGCTCTATGTGCAGACCGCGGCCGTGTACATCCGCGGCATGCTCCACCACGAATACGGCGTCGATCTCTCGACGATAAGATGGGTGCAGGGGGCCATGGAGCATCCGGGCACTCACGGCAAGCCGAACGTGCTGCCGCTTCTCAAGAAGATCGACATCGAGCAGAACAGCAGCGGCAAGTCTCTCAATCAACTGCTTGAGGATGGCGATATCGACGCCATTACCACCGCCAGCATACCGGAGCCTTTCGGCCGCAATCCCTGCATTCAGCGCCTCTTCCCGAATTTCCGCGAAGTCGAGGCGAACTATTTCAAGCGCACGAAGATTTTTCCGATCATGCATGTTCTGGCGATCAAGCGCGAAGTGCACGAGAAGCATCCGTTCGTCGCCACCAGCCTCTACAACGCATGCTGCGAATCACGGGCCCTTGCCATCGCCAAGATGCGCGATGTCGGCGCATTGCGCTTTATGCTGCCGTGGCTCGTAGCGGATTTTCACGAGATCGACGAGGTGTTCGGCAACGAGTTCTGGCCCTATGGCATTGAGCATAACCGGGCGACGCTCGAAGCGCTTGTAACCTACCTTTACGAGCAGGCGATGATCCCCAAGACGATTCCGATCGAGGAATTGTTCGTCCCGACATACGGCGATCCGACCGCCGGCGACCACAAGAGCGGTCGCGAAGGTTGGACCTCGCTGCGCCAAAAGGAACGGGAAACGCGGGGAAGGTAGGATTCTCGGAGCCATTCGGCGGAAGTCATAAATTTCGCTCGTGGCAGTTCGCCAACGCCTCGTTGAGGGTGAGATGATCCGCGGGCCGGGGGAATTGATCGTCGATGTACAGAATCGAACCCACGCTGCCCCCGTGTTCTCCTCAGCCACTTTCGGAACGTACGTTCGGCGCAGTTACCGATTACGAGGGAAAGCATAAGGCGTTATCGTCGGCCCACCCTCTGGCAATGATACTCGAAACAACGGGGCGACCGATTCCCGGGGCGAATCGCCTATCAGGACCAATAACCGAATGTCACGCCATGCCCGGTGCCCGCAAGGGAACGATAGCAGGGCAGGTAGTCGACCAGTTTCATCTTGCTCGGCGACATGGCGGCGGCCACGGTTATCCAGTTGAGTATCTCGGGCGTTCCGGGCGCCCGGTTGAGCCGCGCCCGCGGCAGCGCGCGCACCGCATCGGCATCTCCAGCAATCAGGGCGCCGATTACCGACCGATCGAGCTCCTCATCGATGATTTGATGGCTCAATCCGCCCGAGGCGACCAAGCCGACGCGCAAATCGAGCGGGCAGAATTCGATCCGGCGGCGCAGCGCCAGCCCGAGATCGTAGCATCGCCGGGCCGTAGCCTGATTAGGCAAATCCCGGCTCAAGAGAAAGGGAACCATCGGAACGGCCCGCTCCGCGAAAAGCCACTCATAGGCGAAGGAAAAAGCGTCATCGAGGACGGCGCCCTCGGGGAGCCGGTCGATGCAGGCAATGTCGAACCCGTCCTCGATCAGGCTGGCGATGAGGTGATCGGCCAGGTCGGAGCGGCCGGGCATGTCGATGGCCGCCGTCGCGGGGCGCCGCTTGTCCTCGGCGACGAAGCGGGAGTCGGGATCGTATCCTTCATGGGAACGGCGCAGCACCGGGAAGCACTCGGCGCGGAAAATGCCGAAGACCGGATGCGGCTCCGCGCGCCGAATGCGATGGGCATTGCTGATGACCACCACGACGTCCGGCCTGGCCTCGGCAATCCGCTGCGTGAGCGAAGCGAGCGCAGCACGTGCAGCTGCGTGACGCACGCGCTGGACGTCGATGGCGATCTCTTTATCTATGCCGGGTTTAGCCGCCGCCAAAAGCTCGCGATAATTGAAGCGCGGGTCCCGCGTATCGCCGTCGCCCAAACGGGACCAGGATTCCACCGGGCTTTGAATGGTCGGCCCGTGGGAGCTGCCGACCGCGAACACGATCTTTGCCATTGTGGTCTGCCCTTCCGGCGCGATCGACACCCATCAAAGCTTCAGGTTGAAAACCTTCTTCGCGTTTTCCGAAAAAATCTTTTTCTTGTCGGTTTCCGTGAGCCACGGGATGCTGTCGATCAAGGGACGCGTGTCATCGAGCCATTTGCCGCTGGCCGGGTCCATGGCGGTGCCGGCGCCGGGGCGCTCGGTGCCGAACATGCAGCGATCGGGCGTCGCCCACCGGAACAGCATGTCCAGCGCATCTTGCGTGTAGAGCGAGCTGTCGAAATAAAGCTTCCGCAACCCATCCAGGAACGGCGGCGTACCCTCGCGCTTGGAGCGGCCCGCGAGGAAGCGCCCGATCTGATAGGGAATGGCGCCGCCACCATGCGAGATGATGATCTTCAGTTTCGGAAAATCCCGGAACACGCGCGATTCCAATAACGAGAAGATGGCGATACTTTCCTCGAGAATGAAGTTCAGCGTGTGGGAATACCGTCCCGCTCGGCATCCGGCGGCGTGGATGAGGGCGGGCACGTCGAGCGCGACCAGCTTGTCGTAAACCGGATACCAGTATTCGCTGCCGAGACCCGGCGGCTCGGGATGCGTGTTCTCGTTCGGGTCGGGGTTGAGCAGGCAGCCGACGAAGCCCAGCTCCTTGACGCATCGCTCCAACTCCTCGACCCAGGCGGACGGCGCCACCTCCATGCTTTGCGGCAGCGAGGCCATGCCGAGGAACTTGTTCGGGAAGAGTTGACACTGGCGAGCTGTCAGGTCGTTGCACGCCTCCGTGAAGTAGCGAACGACGCTCTCCGGCTTCTCGGAATGCATCAATTGATAAGGCCGGGGCGAGATGATTTGGATATCGGTGCCAACCTCCTCCAATTGCTTAAGGTGCGAGGTGCCGCCGTGAACCGGCTGGTTGAGGGCGGCCACGATCTGATCGTCGCTCAATTTCAGCCGTCCACGCCCGAACCCGCGGCTCGCCAGCAGGTTCGCCTTGTAGGCGAACAGCGCTTCCGGCGCGGTGAAATGCTCGTGGACATCGATGATCATTTCTGCCCCCTTGGCCCCTTGACATACCGCCAACGGAAAACTCACTCTCTTATAGAAACACGGTGGCCGGTTGATAAGCGCGTTTTCCGGGACATAGAGCGACTCGAGCCGAGACATAACATGAGTTCCAACCCCGACTTCAAGCTTCTGGTGGAGACCGACAAGGGCAAGCCCGCCGGCGATTTGTTGCGCCGCTACTGGCAGCCCGTGGCGCTCGGTAGCGACCTTGCCGAGCGGCCGCGACCGGTGATGGTGATGGGCGAGGAATTGGTTCTCTTCCGCGACGACAACGGAAAGCCCGGCTTGCTCGGACGCTTTTGTCCGCATCGGTCCGTCGATCTCTCCTACGGGCGCATCGAAGATGGCGGCTTGCGGTGCCTCTATCATGGCTGGCTTCTCGACGTGAAAGGGCATTGCCTCGAGCAGCCGGCCGAGCCGATCGACAGCAAATACAAGGATGAAATCCGGCACACCGCCTACCCTTGCCACGAGGCGGCGGGGACCATCTTCGCCTATCTGGGTCCCGGCGCGCCGCCGCTGTTTCCCAATTTCCACTTCCTGTCGGCGCCCGACGCGCATGTCTATCAGACGAAGCTCTATCATGCCTGCAACTACCTGCAGGCCAACGAAGGCAACATCGATCCCGCTCATTTGTCGTTTCTGCATCGCATTCACAAGCCAACGCGGGAGCGGCCGCAGCAAGCGCAGAAGTTGCAGAATGTCCTGGTCCAGAACACAAGGCCGAAGATCAACATCGAACGCACGCGCTACGGCCTGCGCATTTTCGCCAAGCGCACCGCCGAGCCCGGCAAGAATTACCTCCGCGTCACGAACTTCGTGTTCCCGAATCTCGGTTTTTTCGCGGGCGACGGGGGCGAACGCGGCGCGGGCGGATACTCGGTGCACTGGCACGTGCCGATCAACGACGAGAGCCATTGGCGCTACGATTTCTACTATCACCGTGCCGAGACCCTCGACAAAGCGCAGCTCGACGCGAAGCAGCGCGCCGAGGCCGACGAGACCTATCATCCGCGGCGCACGCCGGAGAACCGCTATCTCCAGGATCCCGAGGAGATGGGAAAAATCTCGTTCGCGGGCATGGGCCCCAATTTCCCTGCGCACGACCTTTTTGCCGTGCAGTCTCCCGGCGCGATCCACGATCGCTCGCGCGAACATCTCGTCAGCAGCGATATCGCGATCGTCGCCATGCGCAGGATGATGCTCGACGCGATCAAGGGGCTGCAGGAGGGCAAGGAGCCGCCGCTGGTGATTCGCAGCCCCAACGAGAACGTCTTCAACGACATCATCGTCCTGGGCACGCTTCTCGACGAAAACGAGGACCAGTTCGCCTATTGCGACGCGATCGCGCGCAGCAGCGACTATCACGCGATGAAACGCTGACGTTCGGGGGCTTCGGTCCTACTGGCCGCCGAGCGCAGCAATGATCTCCGCTTGCAGCTTCGGCCGAACGTTCTGGTACCAGTCCTCGCGATATTGATCGAGATAAGCGGCGCCCGGCTTCGGGATCGTGTAGGCCGGCACGGTCGGGACATGGACGTCGGCACGCCGGCTCGGGATGCCCCACACGGCCGAGTAGATTTCCTGGCCGGGCCGGCTCAAATACCAATTGAGGAACACGGTCGCTGCATTCGGGTGCGGCACGCCTTTCGCTTCGACGACGAGGCTGCTGCCGCCCAGCAGCGTCCCCGGACCATCGCGCATGTCGCCGACGTCAAGGGTCTTGAAGCCGTTCTGACGGAAGCTCTCGATGTCGGTCGGCACCGTCGACAGGCCGATCGGATAAGTGCCCCGCGCCACCCATTCGACAAGCTGCCGGCTGTTGGCGGCAAGCGTCGCGTCCTGGCCGACATAGAGCGCCTTGACGAAGTCGATGCCGTAGAGGTCCGCGAGATAGGCGGCGCCCGCCTGGCCCGGCCCGGGGCTGCGCGGATCATAGGCGGCGATCTTGCCTTTGAATTCGGGCCGCAGCATGTCCTTCCAGGTGGCGATCTGGCCGTGCTTGACGATCTCGGCGTTGAACAGCGGCCAGCCGAAGACATATTCGCAAGGGATCAGGAAATATTGCTGCTCGTTGTCGACCCATTTGATCCGCCCGTCGTTCCAGTTCGCGGCATCGTTGACACCGGGCAACAAGAGCTGCGGCTTGATCGGCGCCATCAGCCCGTCATGCATCATCCCAAGCATCGACGCGCCGGTGAAGAACAGGTCGATGGTGAGGCTGCGCGCGCGCACTTCGCGCCCGATGCGTGGAAGGATGTCGCGTGGCTCTGCGGCAAGCCACTCGACGGCGATGCCGGTATCGCGCGTGAACGCGTCCTTCATCGGCTTCGCGAGCTCGCCCGCGCCGGCGACGACGACCGGGCCTTCCTTCTGCGCTGCGGCGACAACTCTTTGCCAATCAGGACCGGCGCCGTCCTGCCAATCGGCCGCGACGCCCACCCGTGCGAAAGCGAGCAAGCCGAAAACGAGCAAAGCGCAGAAGCGGCCCCTCGTCACTTTCCCAACGCCTCGACTAGGGCCGCCTGATACTGGCCGAGATATCGCTCGAGGTACCAAGCCTCGGTATATTGATCCATGTAGGTGACGCCCGGCTGCGGCAAGACATAATCGGGAATGCCGGCGACGTGGACGTCGGTCCGCCGGCTCGGGGTCTCCCATACGGTCGAGAAGACGCGCTGGCCCGGCTCGCTCGCATACCAGTTGAGGAACACCGCGGTCGCGTTCGGGTGCGGCGCCAACTTGGGCTCGGCGAGCACGCTGCTGCCGCCCAGCACCGCACCGGGGCCATCCTTCATGTACGCGACGGCGAGGTTCTTCATGCCGGCCTTCCGGAACGACTCGATCTCCGTCGCAAGCGTCGCAAGCGCGATCGGATAATTTCCGCGCGCCACCCACTCGACCAGTTGACGGCTGTTGTTCGAGATCGCGACCTCCTGGTCGGCAAAGAGATGCCGAACGAAATCGATGCCGAACAGATCCGCGATGAAAGAGGCGTTGGCCTGTCCCGGCCCGCCGACCCGCGGGTCGAAGGATGCGATTTTGCCCTTGTATTGCGGCTTCAGCAGGTCCTTCCAGCTCGTGACCTCGCCCGGCTTGATCATGTCCGCGTTGAACAGGATCCACCCGAACACGTACTCGCCGCCTTCGAACAGATAGGCATTCTCCTTGTCGACCCATTTCAAGCGGCCGCCGTTCCAATTTCCCGGGTCGTTGACGCCAGGCAGGATAAGCTGCGGCTTGATCGGCTTTACGTATCCGTCATTGACGAACGGGACCATCGATTGGCCGTCGAAGATGACGTCGATGGTGACTTGTCCCGCGCGCATCTCCCGGGCGATCCGCGTCATCTGATCGCGCCCCTCGCCGCCCAGGAAGTCGAGCGAGAGGCCCGTGTCGCGCTTAAAGGCATCGCCCATGGGAACCGCCATGGCGGAACGGCCGGCCACGACGAGACTGCCTTCCTTGCGGGCGGCGTCGAGGAGATGCTGCCAGTCCGGCCCTGCGCCCGCCTGCCAATCGGCGGCCCAGCATGTCCCGGCCCCCAGCATCATGCACGACACAAGCGCCCCGATGGCGCTCCGCTTCATCCCGTTTCTCCCTCTCCGTTTCGGAACATCATGCGCCGACCGAGCCATCTTAGCCCCGGGCAGCGCCGCCGCTACTAGGTCCCGATTCCGACGCGGTTGCCGATACGGAAGGCGATGATGGTGATCAGCAACGAGATGACGGCGATCAGCACACCGACGACCGAGGCGGACTCGAAATGCCCCGCGACGGCGAAATCGAACATCAGCAGCGACAGGGTCCGCAAGCCCGGCGCCGCGATCAGCACGACGGTGCTGATGTCGCGAATGGTTCCGGCAAAGATCAGCAGGAAGACCGACATCAGCATGGGCGTCATGAGCGGGAGTGTCACACGGCGGAAGATTGCCCAGAAGCCCGCGCCGGAGACGCGTGCGGCTTCCTCGAGCTCGCTCGACACCTGGCCGAGCGAGTTGCGCAGCAGCTGCACGCCCATCGGCAATTCCTTGATGATCAAGGCCAGGATCAACGGGACCACCGTGCCATAGAGCCACGAAAGTCCGGGTACGTTCAGCATCAGGCTGAGCAGCGTCACGCCGAGGACCAGGCCCGGAATCGCCCACGGCAACCAGATGACGACGCTGATCAAACCGCGCCCCCAGATGTCCGCGCGAACCAGCGCCCACGCGGTCAGCGAAAAGAGCAACACGCCGATCATGCCGACGGCCGTGCCCAGCAGGATCGAGTTGAGCATGGCGTGGAGAAAGCGATCGTCGCCGAGAACCTCGCGCCAATGCGCCCCGGTCCAGGCATTCTCCATGAAGAAAAACCCGAACAGCTTGGTGAATGAGCCGAGGATCAGGATCAGCAGCGGGAGAAAGATGCTGACGGCGATGTAGAGGATCAACACCGCCGAGGCGGCGTAGGCCCAGCGGCTGTGCGTCGTCCGCGGCCGCAGCTGCACGTTCTTGCCCGCGATCGTCGCGATGTCGCCGACGCGGCCGAGATAACGCTGATAGATCACCGCCAGGACCAGCAAGATGACCAGAAACAACGAGCTCAGCGCCATGGCCTGCGGAAAGAGCGGAGGCTCCCAATTGATGAGATCGTAGATGCGGGTCGCATAGACAAAGATCTTCGCGGGGGTGCCCAAGATCTGCTCGACCTCGAAGGTTTCGAGGCTTTTGATCAGCCCGGCGACGAACGCGGTCACGATCGCCGGGATCAGCAGCGGGATCGTCACCCGGCGCAGCGTTCCGGCCATGCCGGCGCCCGATATGTCGGCGGCTTCCTCGTAAGCTGCATCAAGCTGCCGGAAGGCCGGCGCCAGAAGGATGACCATGATCGGGACCGTGGTCAGCGACAGATGCACCCAGATCATCCCCGGCACCGAATAGATCGAGAAGACCGCGCCATGGACGAACGGCAACTTCTCGAGCAGCGCATTGGCCAGCCCGTAATGCACGTCAAGCAGCAGGATCCAGCCCATGACGATCGGCACAACCGGCAGAAAAAAGCCGAACCACAATGACAGCTCGATGAGCCGCCGGCCGGGAATCTGCACCCGGATCAGGAGCCACGATATGAAGAACGCAGCCACGATCGCGATCGGCACGCGCACCGACAGCAGGAAGGAATAGTAGATCGCGTCCAAACTGTTCTTGTTGGTGAAGAGATTCGTCCAGCCGACCAGCCCGAACTTGAATGGCGCGCCGATCGACGACACGTCGAAGCTCGCCGCTATGACATAGGCGACCGGAGCGAGCGTGACGGTGCCGACGGCAAACAGCAGCAGAACGCCCAAGGCGATCCGGCGGTCCAACCGTCGAAAGGACGGCGCCGACCGCTGCACCTCACGCGCGGGGTAAGGGATTTCCGTCATTCACAGGCATCGGCTGAACGCTGCGCAATCGCGATTCTCTCTTAAGGACGGCATGTTGTCCACGCTCGGGCGGCCCGTACCAAAAGCGAAAAAGAGACGGCGCCATTTGCTTTGATGGCAGACGGCGACGAAAGAGGCGGCACATGGATCTGGAATTGGCGGGCAAGCGCGCCATCGTGACCGGCGGCAGCCGCGGCATCGGCAAGGCGATTGCGCGGCAGTTGGCCGAGGAAGGCGTCGATGTCGTGATTGCCGCACGGGGCCAGGAAAGGCTGGAAGCGACCGCGGCGGAAATCAGCAAGGCCACCGGCCAGCGCATCATCCCGATTGTCGCCGACATGGGCGACGACGCTTCGGTCGAGGCGCTGATCGCGATGGCCGCAAGCCGGTTGGGCGGCATCGACATTCTCGTCAATAACGCGGCGGCGCCCGGTGGTACCGTTCCGTCAACGAAGATCGAGCAGGTCTCCGGCGCAAATCTGCTCTTCGACGTGAATGTCAAAGTGGCCGGTTACCTGCGTTCTGCGCGCGCGGCCACGCCGTATCTCGTCAAGAACGGCTGGGGGCGCATCATCAAAATCGGCGGCGGCGCCGCGCGACGCACCGGCAATTACATCGCTTCGATCCGCAATGTGGCGGTGTCCTCGCTCACCAAGAACCTCGCCGACGAGCTCGGCCCCAAAGGCATCAATGTCGTGGCCGTTCATCCCAGCACGACGCGCGCCGGACAAACGATCGACCCGGCGGTGGAGAAAAGGCTCGCCGCGTCCGTGAGCATCGGCCGCATCGTCGATGCAACGGAAATCGCTTTCGTGGTTGCCTTTCTCGCGTCGCCCAAAAGCGTCGCGATCAACGGTGAAACCATTGCCGCGGGCGGCGGCACGCTCGGACCGATCAATTATTGAGTAAGCGCTCGGCGATTGACGCCTAATCTCTTTCCGCCAGTTTCACGACATGTGCGGAGACCGAATGGTGGCACTTATGACATTCGGGCGTTGAGCGTATCACCTCGCATCCCATACCCTAAGGAGGTCCAAGTTGGGTCCACAGGGCAAGTCCCGCGATGTCATCGCTACGTCCGATCATGCACCAAAAGCGGCGGCATGGCGGGCATGGCGGGCATGGTGGCACTTCGCATTCGTGGCACTTGCGGACTCGCGCGCTCTTTGCTGCCGCTCCCTACCCGGCGTTCGGTCGGCTGCACAAATCAAGGGCCTCGAGGCGTCGGCGCCGACTTGTTGCCCCTGATAATCCAGCTTCTCGCGCGTGGGTGTCCAGTACGGTCCTTGATCTAGATCAGGGCGGGCCGGCCAATTTCCGGCGAATCTGCCGATCAGCGGTTGAGCCGCTGTGGGAAAGGACGATTCCGATGATACGGAAACATGCTAACTGGGCCGCCGCCGTGCTCGTTGTGGCGCTCGCATGCGGTGCCTCCGTCGCTTTGCCGCCGGCCGCCGCTCAGATGCCGCCTGGCGGGCGGCCGCATGACCGGACCGACGCCATGCCGGGACGTGCGATGGGGCTGCATGTCGAGGGGCATATCGCCTTCCTCAAGGCCGAGCTTGGTATCAGCGACGCCCAAGCGCCGCTCTGGGACAAGGTCGCGGCCGCAATGCGCGAGGACGTCGCGCGAATGACGCCGGCGATGGCACAAGCTTGGGACGATAGGCAAAAGCCGGAGACGGCGCTGGCGCACCTCGAGACACGGGCCAAGCTCGCCGCGCTCCGCGCCGACGGCGAGGCACGTTTTCTCGCTGCCTTCCGGCCGCTCTATGAGTCGCTTTCCGCGGACCAGCGGAAGACCGCCGACGAGCTGTTGGCACATGGTCGTCCCTGATCCCGCCCGTGTGGCGGCAGCGCGTTCGGTGCGCTCCGCCCGCAAAGGAGCGCCCACATGGCGATAAGACAGTTATCGATCACGCTCGGCGCCGTGCTGTTGGTTTGCACCGGCTGCATCGTGGCCCCGCCACCGCTGCCACCGCCCATGGCCGCCACCGCCGTGCCCACCACGACGGCGGCGCCCAATGCGTATCCTTACTATCCCTATTCGCCTTATTATTCCTATTACCCTTATTACGACTACCCCTGGTTTGTTGGCCCGGACATCACGATTGGCCTTGGCGGTTGGGACGGCTGGTACGGCCGCGGCCGGGGCCGCGGCGGCTTTGGCAGGCGTTAGACGCCGGCGGCGGCACCTCCTTTGGCGAAGGGCCGCACGCATTTCCGCTTCGGGTCTATCTCGTCATTGCGCGCACGCGGTGGTCGCTTCCGCTTCAGCGTCGTCAACGGACCTTCGTAATGGCCGTCGGTTTTTCCGGAAAGTGCCGGATAGCGGAACTCACCGGGCGACGGCAATTCCGAGACACTCGGCAACGCGGCGCGCAGTCTGCTCCCGATGCTCCGTCACCATCCGATAGGAAAGCCGCAGTTGCTCCAGCACACTGGGCGGCGCTGACTCAGGTGTGCCGCTGCTGAACGGCGGTTCGGGCGCGTAAGCAAGAGAGAGCTGGATGGCCTGTGCAAGCTCGGCGCCGCGCAGATCGGCCGCGACCCGCAGCGCACCGTCGATGCCCGCCGTGACCCCTGCGGCACACACGATGTTCCCGTCTGTTACGACGCGCTCGTCCACCGGGATGGCGCCGAAGAAAGGAAGGAGATGCATCGACGCCCAGTGAGTCGTGGCCCGGCGCCCTTTGAGCAGCCCGGCCGCGCCGCAAATCAGCGCACCCGTGCACACTGAAAAAAGGCATCGAACCCCGGCTGCCTGATCGCGAATCCACGCAAGCACGTGCTCATCATTCATCAGCGCCTCTTGGCCGAATCCGCCCGGTACATGCAGGAGGTCGAGTTGCGGCGCTTCCGCCAGCACAGCATCTGGCGTCAAGCGTAAGCCGCGCAAATCCCGCGTTGGAGCGGCAGTCTTGCCGAAAATTCGGTAGGTGGAATTGGGAATGCGCGACAAGACCTCGAAGGGACCCGTCAAATCGATCTGGTCCAATCCCTCGAACAGCAACGAACCGATCTGGAGGTGGATATCCTGCGCGATCATGATGGAAGGGCCCCGTGCGGACTTGCGATGGACAAGGCCAATCTGCCGTGGCAGGCTGTGGCGGAAATGCCAAATAACCCTCGTTTTCCGCCAAACCCGCCGCGCGTGATCGAGATCCTCGCGTATCCTGCGGTCCAGTTGCTCGATGTCGCCGGCCCGCTGCAGGTCTTCGCCTCCGCCAACGAGCTTGCTGGCAGGAACGGCGAGGCACCGCCCTATGCGCCTCGCGTGGTGTCGGCCGGCGCTCCAGTCGTGACCGCCTCCGCCGGGCTGGGACTCGTGGCCGTTCCGCTACCGCGCGCGTGGACGGCGCTGGATACACTCCTGGTCGCCGGTGGTCCGGGCGTCCACGTTGCCGCTGCCGATTCGGTGGTGTTGGATTGGGTACGGGCACGGGCGACGCGAGCGCGGCGAGTTGCTTCGGTCTGCACCGGTGCCTTCCTGCTCGCAGCCGCAGGTTTGCTGAACGGGCGGCGGGCGGCGACGCACTGGATGCAGTGTGCCGAACTCGCCCGGCGCTATCCGGCGATTCGAGTGGAGCCGGACCCAATCTTCGTGCGTGACGGTGCGATCTGGACTTCGGCCGGGGTGACGGCCGCGATCGATCTGGCGCTGGCACTCGTGGAAGAGGATGTGGGGCGCTCTATGGCCCTTGCTGTGGCGCGCCACCTGGTCATGTTCCTCAAGCGTCCTGGCGGGCAGGCGCAATTCAGCACCGTCCTGTCGCTTCAGGGCGCGGAGGATCGCTTCGGCGCACTGCACATTTGGATGGCGGGGCGCTTGACCGACGACTTGTCGCTTCCTGCCTTGGCTCGGAAGGCCGGGATGAGCGAGCGCAGCTTCAGTCGACGCTATGCGGAGGCGACCGGGATCACCCCGGCACGCGCTGTCGAGCGGCTGCGGGTGGAAGCGGCACGGCGGCTGCTCTCCGATACACGTCTGCCGGTCAAGCGCATCGCCGCACGCTGCGGCTTCGGATCGGAGGAAACACTGCGCCGAAGCTTCGTGCGCCTGTTGGCTGCGACACCGCAGGATTACAGAGCGAGATTCTGCTGTTGAGTCCGTGATAGGGATAAATGAAAGGCAGCGCGACGCAGTTTGTGCGCCTTGATCAGGTTCTCGGCCTGGCCGCGAGCGTAATAGATGTCGTCCTAAAGCTCCGCGGTCGCGCCAGGACCCAACTTAGGACCCAAACGCATGGCAACGAGGCGGGACGGGGAGGGACGGGGATCGCAGATGCGGCCCGGAAACGCCGACGAAACCCGACCTTTTGCAACCGTCGGCGGCATCGCGGCACATGCGGTTGCGAATTTCAGGACCGGTACCTTAAACCGCTCGGCCATCCATCCGCTTGGCGCGCGTCTTTTAGCACCCGCCGAGGAGGCTCGCGCAACGCCGCCGCTCAGTAATTGGCCGGCGGTTCGAGGCCCAGCGCCTCCTGCCCGACCATCGCCGCGACCGCGTCCCAATTGAGGCTGATGTGCCGGCTGGCCGCGATGGCGTCGCGCCAGGCGCGATGAACGGGATGGTCGAGAAAGATGCCGCCGATGCCGGTGGCATTGGCGACGGTCTCGATCGCCTGCACGGCGAGCCGCACCGCGAAACCCTGGCCGCGGCGGATGGTAATGCGCTCCGCCACCGACAAATCCTCGCCCATCCGCAAGGTCGCGAGCGCGGCGCGGTTGTCGCGCAACACGATCGTGGCGCCCGCATCGGTGGCGGCGAGCGCTTCGGCGACGCGCATTTGCACTGCCGTGAATCCGGCAACCGCGGTCTTGCCTGTGGCGACGCCGCCGCGCGTGGTCCGCACGCGGGAGGCCGCGATGAAGGACTCGACCGCGCCGGTGGCGGCGCCGATCGCCACCGCGCCCAGGACCGACGGCACGAAGGCCAGCATCGGCAGCCGGTACATCGGGTTAGCATGGGGAACCGTGCCGGCGACGCGGCACGAGGTCATGCGCGCGAAGGGCAGCACCCGGTGCGCCGGCACGAACACGTCGCGCAGCACGATGCTCTTGCTCCCGGTCGCGGCCAGCCCGACCGTGTGCCAATTGTCCTCAATCGCATAATCGCCCGACGGGACCAGGACGAACGACGGCTGGCGCCCGCCCTCCTGGGGCAGCGCCGCGCCGATCAGCGCCCAATCGGCGATGTCGCAGCCGCTGACGAAGCTCCAGCTGCCGTCGAGGCGGAAGCCTCCCGGCGCCGCCTCGGCCTGCCCCTGAGGCGCATAGGCGCCGCAGGTGATGGCGTCCTGCGTGCGGCCCCAAATCTCCTCCTGCGCCGCGAGCGGAAAGTTCGCCACCATCATGTGCTGTCCCGCCGCGATGGCATAGACCCACGCCGTCGAGGCGCAGGCCGCAGCCAGCGCCATCACGGTTTCGATCAGCAGATCGTAATCCTGCTCCCAGCCGCCGAAGCGGCGCGGCTGGACCATGCGGAAGAGGCCGGCCGCGCGCAGCTCGCTCGAGGTCTCTGCGGGCACGCGGCGCATGGCCTCGGCAGCGGCGGCGCGCCCGCTTATGCCGGGCGCCAGCGCGCGCACGCGCGCCATGATCTCGGCGCGCGACGGAGCCTTGCCGCTGCCGTCGCCGGTCATGCGCTCACGGCACGACCGGCAGGAAGCGCCGGGTGAGGATCTCGTCGTCGGCTGGCTCGTGGTCGAGGACGCCCATCGCGACGTAGGAATTCTTGATCAGCGCCAGCCCCTGCGCGTCGAATTGCCCGTCGAGCGTCATCATCGGCATCTCGAAATCGTAGGCCTTGTTCAGCACCGCCGCGCTTTCGTTCTGGATCGGCATGGCGATCTCGGTGGTCTTCTGCTTGTTCGCGTTGATGAAGGCGAGCGAGGCGAAGAAGCCCTTGAGGAATCGGTTAACCAGGTCGGGCTTGTCCGCAACGAGCTGCTTGTCGGCGAAGATAACATGCGTCACGAAATGCGGCGCGTAGCGCTCCATTCCGACCAGCACGCGTCCTTCGCCGCGCTCCTCGAGCTGGAACCCGTTCTCGGTCGAGCCCATCATGCCGTCGACCTGGCCCGAGCGCATCGCCGCCGTCTGCGCTGCCGCGTCGCCGATCGCCACCGGCATGATGCCGTCGATGCCCCAGCCCTCCGTCGTCGCCACCCGCTTCACCAGCCATTCGGTGAGCGAGCCGGTGGTGCTGATCGCGATCAGCTTGCCCTTGAGGTCGGCCACGGTCTTGATCGGGGAGCCGGCGGGGAGGGCGATCGAGATGTTGCGCGGCGCGTTGGCGAAAGCGGCGACGGCGACGATCGGCGCACCCTTGACCGCGAACGCCATGGACGGGCCGCTGCCGAGGCCGAACTCGATGCTGTTGGCGGCGAGGGCCTGCTGCAGCTTGGCGTCGCCGCCAAACGCGACGATGTCGACGTCGAGGCCGTAGCGGGCGAAGATGCCCTCATGTACCCCGACATCGACAGCGATGAAGGTCCAGGCGATGCTGACCGCCTTGCCGACATGCACCTTGTCTGCGGCCGACGCGGCGGCGCTCGACAGGGCCAGGCCTGCCAGCGCCACCGCCGCGATCATTCGTCCCGATCGACGCGCCGCCATGTCATCGGCCCCTTCTAGCGCACGAACGCGTCGGTGAAGATGCCCTCGTAGGACTGCACCTTGTCCTCCGATTTCATCAGCCCGGCCTTGACGTTGAGGAGGTCGGCGCCGGCCAGTCCCGGCTCGGTCACCACGGGGGCGAGCGGCGTTGCCGCCTGCACCTCGGCGAAGGCCGACGCCGTGGCGGCTTCGCCGATGTCGGGGAAGCGCTTCTTGAGGAAGGCGACGGTCTCGTCCGGATGCTCGTGGATGAATTTCGCCGCTTCGACCATGGAATGGCCCATCTTCATGCAGACCGAACGGTGGTCCTGGCAAAAGGCCGGACGCGTCACGACCACGTTGAAGGCGAGCGCCTTCAGTTCCGGCGGGTCGCCCTTGGCGCCGCTCGCGACCAGGACGGCCTTGCCCTCGGTCAGCACCTTCTGCGGCCAGGGCGGCCCGTTGGAGAAGCCGTCGATCACCTTGCGGTCCATCGCGCCCAGCATGTCGACGGGCTGTAGCGGCGCCACCTGGATCGAATCGGGATCGATGCCGCCGGCGCTGCCGACGACGCGCAGGAAGGCGTGGACGATGGAATTGACCGAATCGACCGCCATGGTGCGGCCGCGGATCGCCTGGGCGCGTACGGCGAGCGGCGCGGCGGGATCGAAATGCGCGGCCTCGGCCACGTCCTTGCGCAAGACGACATCCATCGGCAGGCGGTCGAGCGTGTTGGCGATCGCCAGCATGCGCTGGCCGTGCGCCGCCGCACGGTTGAGGGTTAGGCCGCTCGACATCGAGAAGTCGGCGCTGCCTGCGACCACCGCGTTGAAGGCGCCGACGCCGGCGACGAACTGCACTTTGACCGCGAGCCCCCGCTGCTCCCAGATATGCGCGTCCTCCGCCACATAGGCCGAGAGGAAGACGAATGCGACAGCCGGCAGCGCCAGCACCGTGTTCTCGGTGTCGGCGCGCGCCGGGGGCGCGGACGCGGCAAGCGACGCGACGACAAGGCACGCGGCGGCGGCTTTACTCACGGATGAGACGCGCAATTGGGACCTCCCGGTGGGTGGCGTTTCGTCAGATGGTATAGAAATCCAGCATCGTCGGCAGCGTGTCGTTGAGCAGGATCGCCTTGCGCCGCCGGATGCGCCAGTCCGCGCCTCGGCGCACCAGGCGATGCTCGCAGCGGGCGAAGAAGAGATGCTCCTCCCGCCGCTTCACGTTGAAGACATGAATGGCCCACATCGAGCGCACCGCGATCGCGTCGTTCCCTTCGGGCATTGCCAGAACGTTGGTGACGATGTGCGCCGTGCGCGGCAGCGGCACGGAGGCGATCGAGCGGCCGGAGCGGACGCGGAACACGCGGTCCTCGAGCTCGCTGCGCGCCGAGGCATAGATGAGCGAGATCTCGCGCGTTGGATCGGCGGTCGGCGCTTCCTCGCTCTTCCAGGCCGGAACCCAGTATTCGACATCCTCGACGAAGAGCGCGAGCCAGTCGTCCCAACGCGCCTCGTCGAGCGCGAGCGCCTCGCTATAGAGGATGCGCTCGGCGATGTCCGCGGCTTCGCTCATTTCGCCGCTTCGGCCACGCGCGCGCGTTGCGTCGTGCCGCCGAGTGCCGCTTCGAGCCGCCGCCGCCACTCGCGCAAGGGCCCATGGAAGATGGTCTCGTCGCCGAGCGTGAGCTTGGTGGAGAGGCTGAGGATCGGGCTCAATCCCAGCTCCTCGGCCTGGGCGTTGGCGCCGGGCGCGGCGATGGTCATGCCGCGCATGTAGCCTTGGTGCCAATCGACCGCGTCCGTCTGCGTTCCCGCCTGGCAATCCTCGAAGATGGTGGTGTCATCCGGGGTCGCGAGGCCGCTCGGGTTGTAGAACTCCTCGTACTGCCGGATGCGCCGCGTGCGCGCGGCGGCGCTCTCGCCCTTGGGTGCGATGCAATAGGTCGTGATCTCGGTCTTGTCGGGGGCGAGCGGGCGGTTGACGCGGATCTGCAGCGACGCATTTTCCAGAAGCTGCATGTTCGGGAAGTAGAGCGCGTTGCGCGTGTAGAACATCCACTTGGTGCGCACCTCGCCGACCCGCCGCCGCACCGAATCGAGATCGAGATAAAGCGGCCGCGCCTCGGCAAAAGGGTTGGTCGCCCACAGCACGTTGTGGCCGTTGGCGAAGGTGAACGAGCCCGATAGCTCGCGCTCGGAGAATTTCTGATAGACCGAGACGTTGCCGTCCGTGAAGCGGCGGCGCTCCAGCACTTTGAGATAGGAGACATGCGTCGGCGCGAAATGATACTGGTCGGCGCTGTTCTCGATCTGCATCTTCCAGTTGCCGTCATAGGTATAGGTGACGGTCCCCGGCACCAGTTCGATGCCCTGCGCACCCTGATCGACCACGAGATCGATGAAGATGCGCGTGTCGCCGAGATGCTGCTCGAGCGGCGGCACGTCGGGACTGAGGCTCGCGAACAGGAAGCCGCGGTAGTTGCCGAACCGCGCGACGCGCCGCAGCCCGTGCTCGTCGCGGTCAAAGCCCTCGCTATAGGAGCCGGTTTCCCGCGCAGTGACGCCGACGTTGCGTCCGGCGCTGTCATAGGCCCAGCCGTGATAGGGGCAGACATGGGTCTTGCGATTGCCCGCGCCGACATGGCAGACGAGCGAGCCGCGGTGGCGGCAGCTATTGACGAAGCAGCCGAGCCGCCCGTCGCCGTCGCGCATCACGACGACCGGCTGCCGGCCGATGCGCGAGGTGAAGAAGTCGTGCGGCTGTTCTGCTTGGCATTCGAGGCCGACGAACACCCAGCCGCCCTCGAACAAGTGCTTCATCTCGAGCTCGAAGATGTCCTGGCGGCGGAAGATGTCGGCGTGGACGCGAAAAACGCCGTCTTCCGGGCGATCGTCGATGAGCGCGTCGAAATCGATCATGCTGCCGCCTCCGCTGCCGCCTCCGCTGCCGCGAGCGTCGCTATTGGGCGGCGATCCCCGCGCCCCGTCAAGCGCGTTCGCCGTCCCCGATCCCGCTTGTCCGCGAGGCCGATTTGGCACACCATTCCGCTACCGTCGCGGGAGAACCAGCAATGCCGAAGAGATCGCTGGCGCTTGTCCTCGTCATCGCAGCCTGCGCATTGACCGCCGTTCCAGCGGGCGCCGAAAGCATCAAGATCGGCGCGGTCAAGACCGGCGCGACCGGCGTCGTGTTCGTCGCGCTGGAGAAAGGCTATTTCACAGACGAGGGCGTTCCCGCTGAACTCGTCTATTTCGAATCGGCGCAACCCATCGCGGTGGCGGCAGCGTCGGGCGCCATCGATTTCGGCGTCACTGCGCCGACCGGCGGGCTCTACAGCCTGGCCGGCCAGGGCACGGTCCGCGTGATCGCGGGCGGGATCCAGGAGACGGCGGGGTTCAAGGGCGCGGCCTATCTCGTCTCCGCCCGCGCCTACGAGGCGGGGCTGCACACCCTTAATGATTTCGCCGGTCACTCGTTCGCGGTGTCGCAGGTGGGGTCGCCGCCGCATTACGCCTTGGGTCTGTTGGCCGACAAATACGGGTTTGACGTCAAGTCCATGCATATCCTGCCGCTGCAGTCGATCCCGAACATCGCGTCGGCGGTCGCCGGTGGGCAGGCGGACGCGACCATCCTGACCCAGTCGCCGGCGCTCCTTCCGATAGTCGAGCGCGGCGACATCAAGCGGATCGGCTGGGTCGGCGACGAGACGCCGTGGCAGTTCAACCTCGCCTTCACCTCGACGCGCACGGCCGACGAGCGCGCGGACGTCGTCGCGCGGTTCCTGCGCGCTTATCGCCGCGGCGCGCGCCTCTATCACGACGCCTTCACCGGACCGGACGGACGCGAGGCCGAGGAGCAAGGCGCGCCCGAGCTTCTCGCCATCATGGGCAAGTATCTCGGCCAAACGGTCGCGGAGGTGCGGCTCGGCATCGGCTATTTCGACGCCGACGCGCGGCTCGACGTGCCGGACGTGCTGCATCAGATCGAATGGTATAAGACGCAGGGCATGCTGAAGGGCGAGATCGACGGCAATGCCGTGATTGACAAGCGCTACGTGATGCCGTTGCCCAGACATTGATCGAACTGTCGGCCAAAGATAAGCTCGGCCCAACGCGAAGAGACAGGGGGGAAGACATGAAGACTCGCGGATTGCTCGCTTTTGCGCTGGCGCTATCGTGGCCGGGCCTGGCACTGGCCCAGGTTCCGACGGGACCGATGGCCAATCCCGGCGAATGGCAACTGGGCGGCAAACCGCTCCTGCCGCTGCACCCTTTCGGCGCGGTGCTGACCGGCAACCCGGCCAAGGACCTGCCGCTCGACAAGCTCAAGCTGCCGCCGGGCTTCAAGGTCCAGGTCTGGGCCGAGGTGCCGAACGCGCGCTCCTTGTCGCTCGGCAGCAACGGCACCGTGTGGGTCGGCAATCTCGGCGGCAAGAACGTCTACGCGGTGCTCGACCGCGGCGGCAAGCGCGAGGTGAAGACCGTCCTGAAGGGCCTCGACACGCCCAACGGCGTCGTCTTCAGCAACGGCACGCTCTTCGTCGCCGAGCGCACCCGCATCACGCGCTATGACGGCATCGACGGCAAGCTCGACAATCCGCCCGAGCCCAAGGTGATGGTGACCTTGCCCGAGAACAAGCCCATCCATTTCTGGCACTTCATGACGATGTGCCCGGACGGCAAGCTCTATTTCAACAACGGCTCGCCCAACAACATTCTGGTGCCGGACTATCTCCAGGCCACGATCCTGCGGCTCGATCCCAAGACGGACGTGCTCGAGACCTACGCCATGGGCGTGCGCAACAGCGTCGGCATGACCTTCCACCCGACCACGCATCAGCTTTGGTTCACCGACAACGCGCGCGACTGGCTGGCCGAGGACCTGCCCTCGGACAAGCTCAACGTCGCAACCAAGAAGGGCGAGAATTTCGGCTATCCGTTCTGCCATCAGGGCGACACGCTCGACCCCGATCTCGGCAAGAACCACAGCTGCGCCGAGTTCGTTCCGCCCGCCTTCAAGATCGGCGCCCACGTGGCGCCGCTCGGGCTGCGCTTCTACACCGGTACGATGTTCCCGGCGGCCTATCACAATGCGCTCTTCATCGCCCGGCACGGTTCGTGGAACCGCTCGCAGAAGCAAGGCTACGACGTGGTGCGCGCGACCATCGGCCCCAAGAACAGCGTCAAGGTCGAGCCGTTCCTGACCGGATTCCTGGTCGATCCGGCCAAGGACCCGCCGATGTGGGGCCGTCCGGCGGACGTCTTGGTGATGCCGGACGGGGCGCTCCTCGTCTCCGACGACTATAACGGCATCATATACCGCATCAGCTACGGCAAGTGAGGCGTTGGGCCCGTTGGGCGGCGGCGCTCGTGGCGCTGCCGCTCGGCGCGCCGGCGCTCGCCGACGACGGCGGGCGCGCCAAGGCGGCGCCGTGCCTCGTCTGCCACGGCGCTGAAGGCAAGCCTGCGATGGAGAATTTCCCCTCGCTCGCCGCCCAGCCCAAGCAATATGTTGCCACGCAGCTCTATCTCTTTCGCGAGGGCGGCCGCGTCGACGAGCAGATGGGGCTGATCGCATCCGGGCTCAGCAACGACGACATGAACGAGCTCGCCGCCTTCTTCACGGCACAGAAGCCGCCCGAGCCGGAGCACACGGCCGATGCCACCACGAGCGCGCGCGCCCAAGCTCTCATCGAGGCGAACCATTGCGGCTCGTGCCACGGCCCCGACCTCATGGGGCTGCAGCAGATGCCGCGTCTCGCGGGGCAGCAGCGGGCCTATCTGGTTAAGGCGCTCGCCGCCTTCAAGGCAGGCACGCGCTCGGGCGTCGACGGAACGATGGGTTCGGCCGCGCAGCCGCTGTCGGACGAGGATATCGCGGCACTCGCCGATTACCTCTCGGGGCTCGGCGCGAAGTAGCGCCTACTTCGCGAAGGCCGGGGCGGCGGCCGGCACCTTGACGACCTTGTCGATCGCGTCGAGCAGCTTGGCGCCCTTGGGCAGCTTGAAGAAGCCGGAGCGCACGCGATAGCTCTCGGCGTTCATGCCGGGGGGCGTGGCGCCGCGCTCGAAATCCGCCAGCGTCTGCAGCAGCAGCCGGCGGATCTTGGCGACCACGATGTCGCCGACGCCGAGATGCTCGACGGTGCGGTCGGCTATCGGCCCCATGCTCTCCTGGATGCCGCAATCCTGCGTGCCGAGGCCGCGGATGCCGGTGTAGTGGCCGCTCTTCTGCAGCGCGCGGTCGATGAGGTATTCGTTGTCGCGGTTCTGCACCTTGCGGTCGGTGCCGGGAATGAGCTCGGGATGGATGAACTCGCCGCTGCGCGACACGGAGAGCTCTTCCTCGGTGAGCGGATGGTCGGCCCAATACTCGATGCTGTAGTTCATCGTCGTCTCGTCGTCGACGGGAACCCAGGCATGGGCGCCCAGCGGCGCCACCGAGATGAGCTTGTGGAACGGCATCAGCATGACGTTGGCGGCGCCGGTGATCCCGTCCGGCGTGTCGCGCCCCGAGATGGAGATGAGGCCGAAATCGGCCGGCACGACCTCTTGCCGGGTCGGCACCGGGAAGGGGCGGTTGTGCAGCACGTTGGCAGTGCCGCGATGGAGAAAGTTGAGGTGTGCCGAATCGAACCCGCCTTCGAGCGCCTGGAGCCAGTTGCATTCCTGCAGGTGGCGCGTGACGTAGCGGTGGCTCTCCGGCACCTCGGTCCATTCGAGCGCGGGGAAGTCGGGCTTGAGCAGCTTCGGCCCCATATAAGTCCACACCAATCCGCCGCGCTCGACGCAGGGATAGGCCGTCTGCTTGACCTTGTCCTTGAAGCTGCTGCCGGCGGGCTCGGACGGCTGGTCGACGCAATTGCCGTCGATGTCGAACTTCCAGCCGTGATAGACGCAGCGCAGGCCGCATTCCTCGTTGCGCCCGAAAAACAAGGACGCGGTGCGGTGCGGGCAGCGCTCGTCGAGCAGTCCCACCCGGCCCTTGGTGTCGCGGAAGGCGACCAGGCGCTCGCCCAGGAGCTTGACGCGCACAGGCGCACAATCGGGCTCGAGCAGCGCGGTCGAGAACAGCGCCGGGATCCAATAGCGCCGCATCAGCGCGCCCATCGGCGTTCCCGGCCCGGTCCGCGTCAAAAGCTCGTTTTCCTCGCGCGACAGCATCGATCCTCTCCCGTCTCCTGACGCCCCATCCTATCACGCCGGGCGCGGGCGCGACGACCGGCTCGTGGGCCTTGAGCCGGGCGCGCCGGCAGGCTTCAATCACGGCGATGGGCGGTCCGGGGCGAAACCAATGACGGGGAGGGGTGCGACGGCCTTCGCAGCCCTGCTGCTGCTGCTCGCTGCTGCGGTGCGGGCCGAGCCGGTGACCTTGCGCTTCGCCTCGACCCTGCCGCTTGCCGAAGGCGGCACCCAGGCGATCGCCGACTGGATGAAGAAGACCGCCGATGCCAGCGGCGGCACGCTCCAGTGGCAGCAATTCTGGGACGGCCAGCTCATCGGCAACCCGACCAAGGAATACGACGCGATGATCAACGGCGTGTCCGACGCCGCCATCATCGTGACGCCGTTCGTGCAATCGCTGTTCCCCGATTTCTCGATCTTTTCCGCGCCCTTCGTGGTCGGCGACGCCGAGGAGGCCGCGGTCGCGGGCTGGCGCCTCTACGAGCGCGGCATGATCCGCGGCCTCGACAAGGTCCATGTCGCGGCGATCTATTCCAACGATATCGCCGGCATCCATCTGGCCAAGGCGATCACGACGCTCGACGAGGTGAAGGGCCTCAAGATCCGCGTCTCCGGCCCCGCCGAGGGCAAGATCGTCGAGGCGTTCGGCGGCGTTCCCGTCGGCATGAACATCATGCAGGCTGCGGAAGCGTTGAGCGTCGGCACATATCAGGGCACGCTCAACGGCTGGGGTGGCAATCACGCCTATCGTTTCACGCCGCTCCTGAAGAGCCACATCGAGGCGCCGCTCGGCGTGCGGATATTCTTCCTCGGCATCAGCAAGCCGGCCTATGACAAGCTGGCGCTGGAAGGGCGGCACGCGATCGACGAGAACAGCGGCTATGCGCTGAGCGTCGCGCTCGGCAAGCTGTCGGACGAGACCGGCGCGGCCGAGCGCGACGAATCCGTCAAGCGCGGCCAGACCATCATCAAGCCCACCGGCGAGCAGGAAAAGACGTTCGAGGCAACGTTCCGGCCACTGGTCGACAAATGGATCGCCGACACGCCCGACGGCGCAGCCAAGTTCCAGGCGCTGCGGCAGATCATCGCGGACTACCGCAAGGGAGAACACCAATGACGGCGGGCGCGCCGAGCATCGCCATCATCGGCACCGGCTTCGGCGGGATCGGCATGGCGATCCGACTGAAGCAGGCAGGGATCGAGTCCTTCGCGATCTACAGCAAGGCCGACGACATCGGCGGCGTGTGGCACGTGAACACCTATCCCGGCGCCGCCTGCGACGTGGCGTCCTGCCTCTACTCGTTCTCGTTCGAACGCGATTTCGACTGGCAGCGTACCCACGGTACGCAGCCAGAGATCGCCACATATCTCAAGCGCTGCGCCGCAAAATACGGGCTCGGGTCCCATATCCATTTCGGCACCGAGATCGCATCGGCGTCGTTCGACGCGGATGCGGCGCTGTGGCGCCTGGTCGCGACGGATAGTCGGCGCTTCGAGGCGCAGATTGTCGTCTCTGCCTGCGGCCTCTTCAACCAGCCCGCATATCCCGAAATCGAGGGTGCCGCCGCGTTCCGCGGCATGGTGTTCCATTCCGCGCGCTGGAACCATGCGTTCGACCCGGACGGCAAGCGCGTCGCCGTCATCGGCACGGGCTGCAGCGCCGCGCAATTCGTGCCCGAAATCGTCGACCGGACCGAGCGGCTCGTCGCCTTCATCCGCACGCCGCAATATGTCGTGCCCAAAGCCGAGAAGGTCTATAGCCCCGACGAGCGTCAGACATACGCGCGGTTCCCGCTGCTGCGCCGCTGGGAGCGGCTCAAGACCTATGTCTCGTTCGAGCGCCGCTTCGCGGCGCAGGTCGACGAGGACGTGCGGAAGACGGCGGAGCAGGGGGCGCTCGCCTTTCTCGCGCGCGAGGTCACTGACCCGGCAAAGCGCGCCAAGCTCACGCCGCCTTATCGCCTCGGCTGCAAGCGGCTGATACAGTCGAACACCTATCTCCGCGCCCTCGACCTGCCCAAGGTCGAGATCGTCAGCGACGCGATCGCGCGCATCGTGCCCAAGGGCATCGTGACCGCGGACGGCGCCCTGCGCGAGGTCGACGCGATCATCTATGGCACCGGCTTCAAGCCGACCGAATATCTCTCGCCGATGCACGTTGCGGGTCTGGGCGGGCGCGAGCTCAACGACGCCTGGCGCGACGGCGCCGAGGCCTATCTCGGCATCACGGTCAGCGGATTTCCGAATTTCTTCATGATCTACGGCCCCAACACCAATACCATCAATTCGATCGTGGTGATGATCGAGGGCCAGATTTCCTACATCCTGAAATGCATCCGCCGCCTCGCCGGCGCGCGGGCGCGCTACATGGACGTGCGCGCGTCGGTCCAGGCGCGCTTCAACGAAGAATTGCGGCGCCTCTTGAGCGCGACCGTGTGGGGCAGCGGCTGCCGCGCCTATTTCGTCAATGCCAACGGCCGGGTGGTGACGCAGTGGCCGCGCCCCTCGCGCGTCTATCGCTGGCTGACGCGCCGGGTCAGGCGCAGCGACTATTCCTTCACGACGTGAGCGCCGCTCAGTCGGGCAATGCGGCGAGGCGCTGCTCGATCCATTGCCGCGTGGCGCCGGGCAGGGTCTCGAGCTCGGCGCGCGCTTGCGCCTTGGATTGCGTAATGGTGCCGACGATCTGCTGGGCCTCGCCCTGGATCGGCTGGCAGGCGAATTCGAGGCGGATGCCGTTGGGGTCGTAGAAATATATCCCGATCGTGCCGGGAAGCTGCTCGACCGGTCCCGAATAGCTCACGCCATGCGCCTTGAGCCGCGCCTCGAGCGTGGCGAAATGCTGTGCCGTGACGACGAAGGCGCAGTGCTGCATGGCGCCGATGGCGTTGCGGTTGTGCGCCGGCTCCTTGCCTTTCGGGATCTCGAACACGGCGAGCAGCGCGTCGTGCCCCATGTCGAAGAAATAATGCCGCAGATTCTCGTAGGGCGGGTTGCCGCGGTTGCCGGGTCCGGTGCCCAGTCCCGGCGGCACCTTCATGGCATGGACGAGCGGCATCCCCAGCACGTCGACATAGAAGTCCACGGTCTTCTTCATGTCGTCGGTGCAGATGACGAGATGATGGACGCCGCGCGGCATCGGCGCGACCGTGGGCGTGCGCAGCGTGTGGGCGGAGGGTGTCGCGAAACCTTCGTCCATGATCCGTCTCCCTCGCGGTTAGCTCAGGCCAGCCCTTCCTGGGTTTCCTTGGCGTAGCCGAGCGCGTAGCCGACATCCTCGCGCTTCTCGCGCAGCATGTCCGATTTCTGCGGGAAATCGACCAGCTGCTTCGCCGGGTCGCGGATGACGCACAGCGGGTCCTTGCCCTGGGCGACGGCGTCGAGCGATTCGCGCATCATCTGGCGCATTTTGATGATGCCGCCGTCCGACGCGCCGAGATGCTCGTTCGGGCGGTCGGCGATGACGCCCTGCTGCTCGACCGCCATGCGGTCCTGGTCGTTGACGTCGATCCCCCACCAATCGGTCGCGAGCTGGGTGTATTCGCCGAGCTTCACCTCGCGCTTCGACGTGTGCAGCACGCGCTTGGGGCTCGGATAGAAGCGCACGAAGTAGAGGAGCGTCGATGCGTCGTCGGCCGGCACGCGCCAAATCATCGACCGCACCAGCTCGCCGTTCTTGTCGATGGGCGGGAGCGAGAACCGGTTGATGGTCGGGAACGCATAGCACGAGACATGGGTGTCGTTGATGCCCTCGATCAGCATCACGTTGTTGGCGCCGAAATCGGTGCGGTCCCAATGATAGGTCACCTTCTTGGCGCCGTAGGCCGGGAAGGTATAGCCGTGCAGCCACGCCAGATGGCTGATATCGACGATGTTCTCGACATGGTTGAACCAGTTGGCGTGGATGTTCTGCACCTGGATGTCCTTGACCCCGTCCTCCCAGCGCAGCACGTCGTAGAGTGGCAGCAGCGGCGCCGGCTCGGGCCCCATGTAGCCGAACACCAGTCCGCCGGCCTCCTGGACCTTGTAGGTCTTGAGCTTGATCTTCTCCTTGTACGAGCTGCTTTCGGGCTCGGCCGGTTGCGCCAGGCACTGGCCGGTGCGGTCGTAAAGCCAGCCGTGATAGGCGCAGCGGATGCTGTCGCCCTCGACCCGCCCATAATCGAGCGCGAGGCTGCGGTGGGCGCAGCGAAGCTGCATCAGCGCCGGCCTGCCGCTGGCGCCGCGATAGAGCACCAGTTCCTCGCCCAGCACCTTGACGCGCTGCGGTTTGCTGGTGACGAACTCAGAGCAGCCGACGGGGTGCCAATAGCGCCGCAGAAGCGCGCCCATTTGGGTGCCCGGGCCGATGCTCGTGAATAGTTGATTCTCTTCCTGGCTGATCACGGTGCACCTCGCCGGATTGCGCTGTTGGCACAGGTTACTCTCGCAGCGCTCGGCACGTCCAGGGGGCACCGCTCAGCGTGCCGCCGCAGCCCCCGCGAGCAAGGCGCGATAGGCGGCCAAAGTCTTCTCGCCTCCCGGCGTCTCCTGCATCCAGCGCGCGTAGATCGGCTGCAGCTTCGCCCGCCAGCCTTGCGCCTGTTCCGGCGTCAGCTCGACAATGGTGTGGCCCGGCTCGTGCTTGAACTGCTGCCGGCCTTCCTCGTCGAGCGTCTTCCAGTACGTGCCGAAGGCGCGGCTTGCTGCCTCGCCTGAATTGTCCTCGAGCACCTTGCGCGCGGCTTCGGGCAGCGCCTGGTACGTCCTGCGTGCCATGAACACCATCGCCGCCGCGCCGCCGAGCTTGGCCTCGATGTGGTAGCTCGTGACCTCGCCAAGCTTGAACGGCGCGAACGATGTCCAGGCGCCGTAGGTGCCGTCGACGGCCTTGCGTTGCAACGCTGTGTACATGTCGGACTGCTGGAACGAGATCGGCGTGCCGCCGAGCGCCTCAACGATCTCGGACGTGATCTTCGACGATGCGACGATCTTGAAGCCGCGAATGTCGTCGGGGGCGGGTGGCGCGCGATTGAGATGAAAGCCGTTATTGGCCAGCGTCACGAGATAGAGCGGCACGATCTCGGTGAATTCGCTGTCGAGCGCGCCCGATGCGTAGAGCCGCCAATAGGCGACCGAAGCTTCGTCGGGGCGGTCGTACAGCATCGGAAGCTCGACCAGATTCGAGAGCGGGAATTTGCCGCCGATCGATCCCGTCACGGTAAACGCGATCTGCACGACGTCGCCGAGCACCCGATCGTAGATGTTGTTGTAGTTGGCGACGGCGAACCCGTCGCGCACGTTGATCCGGACGATGCCTTTGCCCGCTGCGTTGACGCGCTCGGCCCAGGGATGGAGCATGCGCATGTTGAGCGGTCGGTCGGGGGGACTCAAGGTCGCGAAGGTGAGCACCGTCGCTTCCTGGGCGAGGCTCGGCGATGCCGCGCCCAGCACGAGGGCGCCGGCCAATGCGAATCCTCGCCTGTCGAACATCATCGCTCCAATTCCGTCTTCGCAGCTTATCGTCAGGGCATAGTTTCCGACATCGGACGGGCGGTCAATGCCGACCCGCCATCGCCGCACGCGGGTGCCGGATTTGCCCTTCAGCGGCTGATGTGATCGTCTTCCGCGAGGCGAGGGGGGCGCGCATGGGTGTCGGCGGATTGATCTTGGGCCTCGCGATCGCGGCCTTGCTGCCGCTTCTCGCTGCGCCGGCCGGCGCGGCAGAGCCGCTCAATATCCGCATCGGATGGCTGCTGGTTCCGGCTGAGATCACGCCGATCCTCTTCCCTGCGCTGGGCATCGCCAAGCACATGGGCGCGTCCTACGTGGTGCAGTCCACGCGGTTTCAGGGGAGCTCGCGCCTGACTTCTGCGATGGCCTCAGGCGAGACCGACATCGCGATCCTGGCGACCAATGCGGTCGGCAGCATCGGCGACATGGCGCTGCGCTTCATGCTGCGGCGGCATGACGTCAACGACGCCAAGGACGTGAGCATCGTCGAGATCGCGTTCCGGAACATGAACGCGGTTCTGGCCGAGGGCAAGGCCGACATGATCGTCTCGGTGCTGCCGTTCTATCTCGATCCGGCGCGGCAGAAGGACGTCGACGTGCAGCACGAGCTCGGTTTCGTCAAGGGGCCGATGGACGCGAAGGCGTTGGTCGATATGAGCCTCGTCGAGGAGGCCGCCAAGCGCCTCCGCCGAGCATCAGTCGAGACGCTTCTCCATGTACAGCACCCGCGCGCCTTCCGCGATGCCTTCGCCGACCACCGCGAGACCCTCGCGGCGCCAGAACGAAATGCCGCGTGCGTTCTCGGCGGCGACGAAGAGGCGCAGCATCGCCGCATCGGCATGAAGCCCGCGCAGCGCGGCGAGGAGGGCCGCTCCGATCCCGCGCCGCTGATGGCCCGGCCGCACGTAGAGGCGCGAGACGACGAGCGTCGCCGGCGCGCGGACATAGGCGAAGCCGTGCCCGACCACGAGGTCGCCGTGACACGCCACTAGGAACGAGGATCGCGGCTCGACGAGTTGCTCCGCCAGCAGCGCTGGCGCATGCCAGCGCGCGGTGACCTCGTCCACGTTGTCACGGCCGATGATGGGATCGTAGACCTGGTGCCAAGTCTCGCGCAGGAGCGCGCGCACGGCATCGAGGTCCGCGGTCGTCGCTGGCCGGATGAGGGGCGAAGCTGCGGTCATCGCCGGCGATCGCGTCACAGCTCGCGGCCGACGATCCGATCGAGCGAATAGGCGCCTCCGCCTTGGAGCGAGATCGCGAAGCTGATCAGGCCCCACATCAACGTGTACTCATAGCCGCGTCGAAGCCAAGAGAAGCCGGTCGGCCAATATAGGCCGAATGTGATGTAGGCCATCTCGATCGCGACTGCGGCAGCAAAGAAGCGGGTGAAAAATCCGAGCGCTATGCAAATTCCGCCGACGAATTCGACGAACGTCAGCAGGACGATCAAGGTTTTGGGATCGTGGAAGCCCAGATCGACGAAGCCTTTCGCCAGCGCGGCCGGACCGGCCATGACCTTGCCCCAGCCATGGACCGCGAGGTTCCAGCCGACGGCGAGCCGCACGATCGGCCACGCGAGCGGTGCGGCGCTGTCGTAGAAGCCGTGCAGGAACGGTAAGTAGAGACGCAATCTGCCGTCGATGTCCGTCATTTGGTCCCCCCGTCGCCTAATGCGGCCAACCATGCTTCGAGAGGTCGATCGGGTTCCCGTCGGGATCGTAGACGCGATATTCCGCCTCTCGATTGGGCGGTCTCTTCTCCACGTCCGTCGCGGCGCCCCATTTGCGGCAGACGGGCACCATGGCCTCGACGCTGTCCACTTCGAAGCCGAAATGATTGAGGCCCTCCTTCAGGTGGATGCCTTCGATTTCCCGTTCGGGACCGATGGGAATGATCGCCAGGTTGACGTGACCGTCCGTGAGATAAGTCGCCGTCCCCACGCCCGCGACAATCTCGAGGCCGAACGAATTGGTATAGAATTTGACCAGCCTCTCGACGTTTTCGGTGAGGATGGCGAGGTGGCGGATGCGAGCCATGAAACACCTTCCGTCTTGAATGTTGCTCGTGGAATGTCACGGACCGTTCACGGGCGGCGCGCTTCCTCCGCCTTGGCGACGAGGTCGGACGGGGTCTGCATCAGCGCCCGAACCTGCGCCTGCAGCTCGGCCCCGCCGAGGGGATCGACCTCGAGCCCGATGCGCTGCGCGTCGGCCAGGAATTCCGGATCCTTGAGTGTCGAGGCGAAGGCCTGGCGCAGCAGCGCGACGCGCGCGTCGGGAACGCCGGGCGCGGTGAAGAGTGAGCGGCCCACCGCCACCGGCGCGGCGAAGAGAGCGAGGATTTTCTTACCCTCCGGCGTCGGCGGCAGGTCACCCGCGACCGGCAGGTCCGGGTAGTCCTTGTCGCGCCGGTCGGCCACCAGGAAAAGCAGATTGACCAGCTTGTCGCGCAGCCAGTCGGCCTTGCGGAACTTGAGGTCGGTCCACAGCGCGTAGCCCCCTTCGACCTCGCCGCGCTCGACCGCCAGCGCCACGTCGTTGGAACCGCGATATCCCAGCACGAGCTTGAATTTCGCGCCCGCCAGCGCGTTGAGCGCGCGCGGCGTGTCGGTGGTGTCGCCGGAGCCGCTCGATCCCATCGTTGTCACCCGCTCGCGCGCATCGGCGAAGCTCTTGGTCGGCGACTGATGCCAGGTGAAGAAAATCGAGGGCGCCGATGCGATGCGACCGATCCAGATGAAGTCCTGCGCGTCGTAGGTGATGCCGGCGGTGCCGAACACCTGATCGAGCGCCATGGTCTGCGACGTGATGGCCAGCGCGGTGCCGTCGCGCGGCGCCACCTTGTACATGAAATTCGCCGCCACCAGCCCGCCCGCGCCCGGCATGCTGTGCGGCACGATGGCGGGCTGGCCGGGAATGAAGCGGCCGAGATGGTTGGCGACCGCGCGGGCGTAGAGATCGTAGGTGCCGCCGACGCCGAAACCGATATAGAGATCGATGGTGCGGCCGCGGTAGAAATCGTCGTCCGCTGCGGCGTCCTGGTACGTAGCCGCCAGCAGCGCCAGGACCAGCGTCGCCCATACCGCGCGCAAATCGGCGCGCATCTTTCGGGCTTACGCCGCGATCCCCGGCGGCAGCGGATCGACCTGGCTCAGCACTTCGGTGCGGTAGATCTCGGTGATGCAGTCCCAGCGCGTGCGCACCGCGGTTTCCGCCACCTCGAGCGCGCGCTGGGATTCGGCCTCGGACTGGATGAGCTTGGCGACGAGATCGATCTGACGGCTGGAATGGTCCGCGTCGGCGACGTAGTGCTCGGCGAAGAATTCGATCGCGGGATGATCCATCTCGAGCCCGTGGTGGCGCTTGAACGCGGGCAGCATGCGCTCGCCGTTGAGCGCGGGCTGCTGGCCTTCCTGGGTCGACTGCATGGCCACGATCACGCCGAACGGCTCGTCGCGGATGGTGTTGATGTAGAAATACGAGCGCGCGCGCCACGTGGTGAGCTGCCGCGTGCGCTTGACCTCTGCGTCGGAAATCCCGGCGAAGCTGCAGAAGCGGAAGATCATCTCCATGTGGTCGTGGGCCTGGCGCCCGTCGCCGGGGCCGGCGACCAGGCCTTCCTCCTCGGCCAAATTCTCGAGGATGAAGCGCCGCCCCTCGCCCTCGGATGCCCGGTAATAGGCGATGCCCTGGCTCGGCAGCACGCGGCGCACATGCTGGTAGTGCTGCACCATCATCGCCGCCACCGGGCCCATGCCGAATTTTCCGGCGGCGAAACCGAGGAAGAACGGATGGTTCTTGGTGTGCCACTGCTCGCGGATGGCGACAACCTTCGCCGCGGTGTCCTTGCCGATGCTGTTGGTCACGACTTCCTCCTGCCGCCGGGGTGCGCGAGGGGGATTGTAGGATTGGCGCTGCGCGTTTGACAACCAAGCCTGCATGGCGCATCGCGCGATCTTGCGAAGCCTCGCGAACCGGCCGATAGTCGTGCGGCGCCACGGGGACGACACCATGAAGCTCGGCTACCTCATCGGCTATTCCGGCGCCGATTTCTCGTTGCCGATGGACCGGGCGCTGGAGGCCGAGCACCTGGGCTTCGATTCGGTCTGGACCTCGGAAGCCTATGGTTCCGACGCCGTCTCGCCCGCGGCGTGGCTGCTGGCGCGAACGACGCGGATCAAGGTCGGCACCGCCATCATGCAGATGCCGGCGCGCACGCCCGCCTTGGCGGCGATGACGGCGATGACGCTCGACGCGCTTTCCGGCGGCCGCTTCATCCTCGGCATCGGCGCGTCGGGCCCGCAGGTGGTGGAGGGCTGGCATGGGGTGGCCTACGGCAAGCCCCTGCCGCGCACCCGCGAATACATCGCGATCATCCGCCACATCCTCGAGCGCAAGGAGCCGCTGACCCACGACGGCGAGCATTACCACATTCCCTATGCTGGCCCGGGCGCCACCGGCCTCGGCAAGCCGCTGAAGAGCATTATGCACGGCAATCCGAAGCTTAAGATCTACACGGCGACCATTGCGCCCGCGAGCATCCGCAACTCCGCCGAGGTCGCGGACGGCATGTTCCCGATCTTCATGAACCCGGAACGCTTCGACCTGTTCGAGCCGCATCTCGACGCCGGCTTCGCCAAGAGCGGCAATCACAAGAGCTTGGCGAGCTACGACGTCTGTCCGTTCGTGCCGGTCTCGATGGGTGACGATGTGGCCGAAGCGCGGCTGCCGATCAAGCAGAACTTGGCCCTCTATATCGGCGGCATGGGCGCGCGCGAGAAGAATTTCTACAACGATTACGCCAAGCGCCTCGGCTACGAGGAGGCCGCAACCCGCATCCAGGACGCGTTCCTCGCCGGCCGCAAGGAGGAGGCGGTGGCGGCGGTGCCCGACGCGCTGGTCGACGAGATCGCGCTGGTCGGTCCGGCCGCCCGCATCCGCGACCGGCTGCAAGCGTGGAAGGAAGCGGGCAAGAAGCGCCACGTCGACTCAATGCTGCTCGGCGGCCACGCCAGCACCGAAGCGCTGCGGGTGATCGCCGAAGCGGTCCTCTGACGCTGCCTCAGCCGAACACCTTCTTCAGGAGATCGGTCGTGCGCGCCGCGGGATTGGTGCGGATCGCGGCTTCCTCGACGCCCATGTAGTGGAACAACCCGTCGAGCGCCTTGCCGACGGTGAAGTCGGTCAGGTTGAAGCCCTGCACCTCCTGCCCCGCGAACGGAATGTCGCCTGCCTTGGCCTGGACCGACTTGAAGGTCGAGACGGCGCCGACATTGGACAGCGCGCTATCCACGATCGGCCGGAACGAGCTGGTCAGCGAGGCCGAGGTGGTGCGCTTGAAATACTGCGTCGCCGCGTCCTGCGGGCCGGACAGGATGCCGCGCGCGTCGCTGATCGACATGCTGGCGACCGCGTTCTCGAAGATGTTGAGGGCCTTGGGCGCGGCCTGCTCGGCGGCGCGGTTCATGCGGACCTGCAGATCGTCGAGCATGCCGGACGCACCGACCGTCTTGAGCGGCCCCTCGATCTTGGTGAGCGGCTCCGGCAACGGGATGCGGATCGACGGGTCGCCGTTATAGCCGTCGGTCTTGCCGACCCTGCCGACGACGCGCTGCGAAGCGACCTTGAGTGCGTCCTTGAGGCCGGCGCCGATGTCGCCCTGGCTGAGCCCCGCGCCCGCGCCCGCGCCGGAGCTCTTCGCACCCGCGCCCCCCGGAACCTTGTTGAGGAGACCTTCTCCCTGCTCCAGCAGCGAGCCCTGCGCCGAAGCGGCCAGCGGCATCATCGCCAGCACTGCGCCGATCAAGCCACGGCGCGAAACCCGGTTCGTCGACATCGCATCCTCCCTAGCTAAGATGGCTCCGTCTCGGTGAACCATTCGGTCGGCAGCTCGCGGCCGAGCCCGAGTGCGCGCGCCTTCTCGAAGACGACATGGCCCGCGACCGCGAACTGGTAGCCCATGCCGAGATTGTTGAGGAAGCAAGTGGTCTCGTCCTCGCGCTCGCGCCCCTTGCTCTTTCCGGCCAGCATGTCGGGCAGCGTGGGGAAGCCGGGCAGGCGCTCGCCCTGGTCGCTGCCGAGCTTGATCCCATGCGTGCGCAGCGCCACCGCGGTGTCGGTGTCGTTGAAGATCGCGATGCGGTCGAACCGGTCCCAGGCCGCGCGCTCGATCTCGGTGGCGCCGGCGCGGATCGAGCTCACATGCATGCCGCGCTCGACCCAATCCTTGAAGAAGACCGGCGCCAGCGAATTGGTGGCGCAAGCGACGATGTCGGCACCGGCGCAGGCCGCCTCGGGGCTCGCCACGGCGCGGACCGTCTTGCCGAGCAGCGCGGTCGTTGCCTGCGCGAAGCGCTCGCGATGCGCCTCATCGGGACTGAAGACGCGGACGTCGGCCAGCGCGAACACCGCATCGAGCCCTTGGAGCTGCGCCGTCGCCTGGCCGCTCGAGCCGAGCACCGCGACGCTGCGGCTCTCGCGCCGCGCTAGCAGCTTGGCCGCGATCGCGCTGGTCGCGCCGACGCGCATCCTCTGCATCGCCGCGTCGGGGCAGATCATCAGCGGCGCGCCGTCGCCGGTATCGAACAGCAGCACCAATCCGACATAGCGCTTGCCGGGCGCGGCCGGCACCTTGACCCGCCGCTTGGCGCCGCCGTCTTCGGGGAAGCTCAGTATGTCAGAGTTGAGGCGCACCGCGCCGGTGGCGAATTTCGGAATGACGCCGTCCATGGTCTTGAGCGAATAGTAGGCGTCGGCGCCGTAGCGCGTCGGTGTGACGATGTCCGAGCGCAGGCCGTTGGCGCCGCGGCCGGCGGCGAGCTCGCGATAGGCGTCCTCGAAGGCGGGGATGAGGTCCGCCATCGTCAGGACGCGCGCGACCTCGTCATTGGAGAGGATGAGCGTCATGGGATCATTCCGCGCCGGCGACCGCGAGCCGCGCCCCGCCGAGCCGCAGCACCAGCATCGCGGCGGCGAGACACAGCGTCCCCGACAGCATGAAAGGCAAGAGATAGCTGCCGAACACGGCACGCAGCGCGCCAGCGGCGAGCGCGATCGAGCCGGCGCCCAACTGGTGGCCGACGAAGATCCAGCCGAACACGATGGGCGCGTCGGTCTTGCCGAACGTGTCGGTCAGAAGCCGCATCATCGGCGGCACGGTCGCGATCCAGTCGAGCCCGTAGAACACGGCGAACACCGACAGGGTCGCGAAATCGAAATGCGAATAGGGCAGGTACAAGAGCGACAGGCCGCGCACCCCGAAATAGAACATCAGCAACATCCGGTTGTCGTAGCGGTCGGAGAGCCAGCCCGAGAGCGTGGTGCCGACCACGTTGAAGGCGCCCATTGCGGCGAGCAGCCACGCCGCCTGCACCTCGGGGATGCCGTTGTCGAAGCAGAACGCGACCAGGTGCGCGCCGACCAGGCCATTTGCGGATGCGCCGCAAATCATCAGGGTGGTCGCGAATATCCAGAAATCGCCGGTCTTGACGCTGCGCCCGAGGACGCTCACGGCGACGACCAGCGGATTGGCGGGAACGGGCTTCGCCACCGGCGCGTCGCTGGTCTCGCCGTAGGGCCGCAACCCCATCGCCTCCGGCCGTTCGGGCAGGAAAAACGCGACGATCGGAATGACACAGGCAATCGCCAGCGCGATCACCAGGATTGCCGGCCGCCATCCATCCCCGACCGCCACCGCGGCGAGGATCGGCAGGAAGATGAGCTGTCCCGTCGCGCTCGCGGCGGTGACGATGCCCATCGCCAGGCCGCGCCGCGCGCTGAACCAGCGGTTGACCACGGTCGCGCCCAGCACCGGGCCGATGGTGCCCGAGCCCATCCCCACCAGCAGGCCCCACAGCACCACGAGATGCCACGGCTCTGTCATCAATGTGCTCGACGAGACGCCGATCTCCAGCACAAGGAGCGCGCCGATCGCGGTGCGGCGGATGCCGAAGCGCTGCATCAGCGCGCCCGCGAACGGCCCCATCAGTCCGTAGAGCACCAGGTTTAGCGAGATCGCGGCCGAGACCGTCGCCGGGCTCCAGCCGAACGCCTGCTCGAGCGGCACCAGCAGCACGCTGGGCGAGGCCCGCACGGCCGCCGCCGCGATCAGCGTCACGAACACGAGCCCGACCACGACCCAGGCATAATGCGCGTTTCCGGGCAGCGTGCGCGTCAGCCGATACATCAAATCCTCCTCGCGACCTGTGCTTACAACACCGGCGTCGGGCGGGCAAATTGAGCTATAACGGCAACACGGCAATGACGCGCTCCGGCAACATCTTCGACGACCTGCAAGCCTCGCCCGAGTCGGAGCGGTTCCGCGAATTGCTGGCGGCTCCGGGAGTTCGCGTCGAGCGCATCGTGTCGTTGGGCCAGGCGACGCCGGCCGGAGAATGGCTCGACCAGGACCGCGGCGAATACGTGCTGATGCTGGCCGGGTCGGCCGCGCTGCTCTTCGAGGACGAGCGCGAGCCGCGCGTGCTGCGGCCCGGCGACTGGCTCGACATTCCTCCGCACCGCCGCCACCGCGTCGAATGGACCGATCGCGCGCAGCCGACCGTCTGGCTGGCCGTCCACTATTTTTAGCGCAGAAGACGCAGAGGGCGAACGCATGCGTTCGCCAGAGGGCGCGGGAACAAAATGAAGTCCTCCGCGCCCCCTGCGCAGCCCCCGCGTCCTCCGCGCTAAAGCCTTGCCGGCATCGCGATCCCGAAGCGGTCGGCAACGCGGGCGAGCTCGGCCCAAGTCGCGGGCGGGATCGGCACGCCTTGCTTCAGCCGCGCCGCGTGAATGCGGTCGCCGCGCTCGCCCGGCATCAGGATCTCGGCGATGCCGGCTTGGCGCGGCAGGGACTTCAGCACCTCGACCAGGCGCTTGACGCCGGCGCGGAACGCGGCCGGCTCGCCGAAGCGGGCGATGTCGATGGCGACGATGAAGCTGTTCTGCCGGTGTAACGCCGCCGCGCCGCCTTCGCTCAACGCGGGCGCGAGGATCGGGTTGCCGGTCATGATGCTGGCTATGCACTCCGCCATCAGCGCGAGCCCCGCGCCCTTGGGCCCGCCCAGCGGCAGCGGCAGGTCGGCCTTGGCCGCGTCGGTGGTCTCGTTGCCGGCGGCGTCGAGCGCCCAGCCGGGAAGCAGGCTCTGCCCGGTGCGGCGCAGTTGCAAAAGCCGCCCGAGCGACACGACGCTGGTCGCCATGTCGAGCACCAGCGGCGCATCCTCCCCGCCGGGAACGGCGAAAGAAAGCGGGCTCGTGGAAACCGACGGCACGCGCGCGCCGTGATAGGGCATGTTGGGGATCGACGCCGTCGCCGCCAGCGCCGCCATGCCGTTGGACGCAACGCGCCGCGTGTAAAAGCCGATCGCCGCCGTGTGGGTCGTGCGCCGCACCAGCGCGAGCCCGATGCCGGCCTCGCTCGCCTTGCGCACGGCGTGATCGGCGGCGAGCGTCATCGAGATCTGTCCCGCGCCGCGATCGGCGTCGATGAGCACCGCGGCGGCGGTCTCGAGGCGCACCGCGATTGTGGGGCGCGGATTGAGGCTGCCCTCGTCGACCAGCTCCATGTAGCGCGGGATGCGCTGCACGCCGTGCCCGTCATTGCCGCGCAGGTTCGCCCACACCAGCACCTCGGCGACCTTGGCGGCATGCTCCTCGGACATGCCGGTGGCGCGGAAGATCGCGGCGGCGAAGGCATCGAGCGCCGAAGCCGCCACGGTCGGCGTCTCCGCCATCGCTAGACGCGCGCGGGGAAGTATTTGTCGAGCCAGGCCCGGATCACGGCGACGACGCGCGGGTTCTCGTCCGAGAACATGAAATGGTCGGTCTCGGCGAAGAGATGGAGATCGGCGGGCTGGCGCGCGTGCTCGAACAGGCGGATCGACTGCTCGGTCGGGGTTACCGAATCGTTCGAGCTGTGCAGCAGCAGCAGCGGCCGCGGCCCGATCTTGCCCACCACCTCGTTGGCGCGGAATTGGAACATGCTCTCGACCGTGTCGAACGGGAATTCCATGATCGAGCCGTGCGAAAGGTTGCCCCGCAGGTGCGGCGGGATCGGCACGATGTCGAAGCGCGGCACCATGATGGTGCGGCCTTCTTTCTTGGCGCGGCGGCCCTCTTCCATCATGCGGGTGAAGCGCGCCCACGCCTCGGGCGAGGCGTGCTGGCGGCGGAACTTGGTCTCGCCGTCGCCCCAGCCGCCGTTCGAGATGACCGCGGCAAAGCGCTCGTCGACGCCGCCGCTATAGACCGCGACCGCGGCGCCGAAGCTCGAGCCCGCGACCGCGATGCGCGTGCTATCGATGTCGCGCCGCGAGGCGAGATAGGAGAGCGCGTTCCGCGCATCCTCGACCTGCTCGAGGCAGACAACGCGCGCGGCCGTGCCTTCGCTCTCGCCGCAGCCGCGAAAATCGAAGCGCAGCGCGGCATAGCCCCACTCGGCCAGCATCTTGCACGGCGCGATGCAGCTTCCGCTCAGCTTGTTGCTGCCGAAGCCGTGCAGCATCATGAAGGCGGGCCGGCGCTCGCCCGTCTTCATGCCGTTGGGCAGGTGCAGGATGCCGGAGATCTTGAGGCCGGCGGATTGGAATTCGACGCGCTCTTCCATGCTGTGCGCTCCCGTCGCTCATGGTCGCTGGCACCATAGGGCGGGTGCGGAGCGCGCTCAAGGTCGCTGCCTTGCGCGCGTCGCCCGTGCTAGGATCGAAGCGCGATGGTGAGCGTCACGATCCGCATCGATCTTTCGGACACCGAGGCCGTCGGGCCGGGCAAGATCCGTCTGTTGGAGCTGATCCGCCAGACCGGATCGATTTCGGGCGCAGGCCGGGCGATGAACATGTCCTATCGCCGCGCCTGGCTCCTGGTCGAGGAGCTGAACCATCTCTTCCGCGAGCCCGTCGCCACAACCAAGCTCGGCGGCAGGGCAGGGGGCGGCGCCGAGTTGACGCCATTCGGTCACAGCCTGATCCGCCGCTATCGCGACATGGAGAACGCGGCCCACGCGGCTGTGTCCGAGCACCTCTCCGAGATCCACGCCGCGGTCAAGCCCGCGCGATCCCCCCGCCCGCACAAGGCCGCGCGCGCCAGCTGACGTTATATCAAATTGGATATGACGCTTAGAGCCCTTGCGCCCGCGCTGTGGCGCGCCGGCTGAAGAATTCCGAGCCCATCAGCGCCAGCAGCGACAACGCCACCGACAGGAGGGCGAGTCGAATCGCCGGTTCGTCGCCGCCTGGAACCTGGGTGTAGCTGAAGATCGCCAGCGGCAAGGTGCGCGTCTCGCCGGGGATGTTGGACACGAAGGTGATGGTTGCGCCGAACTCACCGAGGCTGCGGCCGAAGGACAGCATGGTGCCGGCGAGGAGTCCCGGCAGCGTCAGGGGCAGGGTGATGGTGAGGAAGACGCGTAAGCGCCCCGCGCCGAGCGTGCGCGCCGCACGCTCGAGCCGCCGGTCGATCGCTTCGAGCGACAGACGGATGGCGCGCACCATGAGCGGGAATCCCATCACCGCCGACGCGATCGCGGCGCCGGTCCACCGAAACACGAAGGTGACGCCGAGCGTGTCGAAGAGAAAGGCGCCCAGCGGCCCATGCCGCCCGAGCAGCAGCAGCAACGCATAGCCGGTCACGACCGGCGGCAGCACCAGCGGCAGGTAGACGATGCCCTCGGCCAGCGCCTTCGCCGGAAAGTTACGGCGCGCGAAGAGAATGCCGAGGAGAAGCGCGAAGGGAAGGCTCGCGGCAACGCCCACGGTCGAGACCTTGAGGCTGAGCCAGATCGTCTCCCATTCGAGGTCCGTCAGCATTGCGCTCCCCCGGCTTCTAGGGCAGCACCGCGAAGCCCTGTTTGTCGAAGAACGGCTTGGCGGCCGGGGAGTGAAGATAGGCCAGGAACCGGTCCGCCGCTCGGCTCTTGCTGCTGGCGAGCGCGGCGATGGGATAGATGATGGGCGGGTAGGTGCCGTCGGGAAAAGTCGCGACGATCCTGACGCCGGGATCGGCGGCGGCGTCGGTGCGATAGACGATGCCGAGCGGCGCCTCCTTGCGCGAGACGAAGCGCAGCGCGGCGCGCACGTCCGCGGCTGCCGCGACCTTGCCCGCGACCCCATCCCACACGCCGAGCTTCTGGAGCGCCGCCTTGCCGTACTTGCCGGCCGGCACGGCGTCTGGATCGGCCATCGCTAGCCGCCCCGCGCCCAGCGCCTGGGCGAGCGGGAAGTCGGGTGCGATCGCAAGTGCGAGCGTGCTGTCCGAAGGCGCGATCAGCACCAGCGTGTTGCCGAGGAGGTTCGCGCGCGTCGCTGGCTTGATCAGGCCCTTGCCCGCGATCTCGTTCATCCAGTCGAGATCGGCCGAGATGAAAAGATCGGCGGGCGCGCCGTTCTCGATCTGCTTCGCCAGTGCCGAGCTGGCGCCATAGGAGATTCGGACCGTGTCGCCGCCCTTGCCGAAATCCTGCGCGGCGTCGTCGAGCGCGTTCTTGAGGCTCGCCGCCGCGAACACGAGCACGTCGTCGGCCGCCGCCGGCCTCGCCGCGACGACGAGCGCCAGGACCATCAAGCAGGCCGCGCCCAGGAACGATCGAAGCTCCATCGCCATGCTTGCCCCACTCGTTATATTCAAAAGGATATGACGAACGGGTGCCGTCGGGCAAGCGGTGCGATCGGTCCTGGGCGTCGCCCCGCGCGGTGCGTGACCACCGCATTCGCATCAAACACCGGTAAAATCGTCAACAAAAGAACGAGCCCTTGCCACAAAGGAGCCACGCTCGGCCGGCAGTCTCGTCTAGTATCGTGTTTTCGAGGAGGCCGGCGATGGCAAAATGGCGGTTGGCGGGCGAGCCCAGCCTCGACGATTTGTTCGACGACGAGATCATGGACCGCGTCATGCGCACCGCGGGGTTGGATGCGGAAGAGTTGCGCCGCCGTCTCGCCGATCTTGCCAACCGCCTCGCGGACGAGCCGCAGCGCGACGACTCTTGCGGTGGCGGGTCAAGCGGTGGCGGGTCGGGCTTCTGCTAGGCGGGGACTGCGCTCGAGCCGCGCCAGCGGAAGAGTGAGCACGGCGCGCAGGCCAGGCTCGTTGGATTCGAGCCAGCACGCGCCGCCGTGCAGCTTGGCCACCGCGCGCACCAGGCTCAATCCCAAACCGTTGCCCGGCATGCTGCGGCTCCCTTCGAGCCGTACGAAGCGGTCGAACACCGCCTCGCGCCGGTCCGGCGGGATGCCGGGACCGCTGTCCGCGACCTCGACCCGCACCACGTCGCCGCGCACATGCGCAGTGAGGCTGACCACGCCCTTGGGCGTGTATTTCAGCGCGTTGTCGAGCAGGTTGGCGATCGCCTGCGACAGGAGATGGCGGTCGCCGCGCACCGGCAGATTGGCGTCGATCGCAAGGGCGAGGGTTAGCCCGTTCTCGTCGGCCACCGGCTCGTAGAGTTCGGCGACATTGCGGGCGATGGCGGCGAGATCGAGCGCGGCCCAGGTCTCGCGCCGCGACCCGGCTTCGGCCTCGGCGATGCTGAGGAGCGCGTTGAAGGTGCCGAGCAGCCGGTCGGCCTCGGCGATCGTGTCGCGCAGCGCGTCGGCATAGCGCTGCGCGTCAGGCTTCTCCAGGAGTGTCACTTCGAGACGCGCGCGCAGGCGCGACAGCGGCGTGCGCAGATCGTGCGCTATGTTGTCGGTGACCTGGCGCATGCCGAGCATCAGCCGCTCGATCTGGTCGAGCATGAGGTTGAGGTTGGCGGCGAGTTGGTCGAACTCGTCGCCGCTGCCGGAGACGGGGACGCGCTGCGACAGATCGCCGTGGATGATCCGCTCGCTGGTGCGGTTGACCGCCTCGACGCGGCGCAACATGTGGCGCGTCATCAGCACGCCGCCGGCGATGCCGAGCGCCAGCGTAAGGAGCGCCGACCACGCCAGCGTGTTGGTGATCTGGGCGCGGAACGCGGCGGCGTCGCTGAGGTCGCGCCCGACCAGCAGGCGATAGCCGCCGGGCAGCACGAACACCGAGGCGAGCGCGTCATGCTCGACCGTCCTGCCGTTGGCGGCCTCTTCGACCGGGAACGCAATCCAGCCGGGCCGAATCGGCGTCGCCTTCGGCCATTGCGACAGATTGCCCGCGAGCGGGCGCAGGATTCCGTCGGTGATGAGATAGAGCGTGCGCTCCGCGCCCTGGCGTGCGGCGCTGCGTTCCTCGATCACCTGCACCAGGCCGGCGAGACCATGCTCCTGGTATTGCTCGGCGAGGCCGCGCGACTCCGCGTCGAGCGTCGCCTCGGTCTGGCGCTGCGAGAAGTCGGCGGTCGAGACGTAGATGAACACGAGCAAGGCCAGCACCGAGGTCGCGAACAGCGCGAAATAGAGCGCGGCGACGCGGACGGCATTGGTCTTCAAATAGCGCCGCATCGGTCTACTCGGCCGCGAGGCGGTAGCCCGCCCCGCGCACGGTGTGGAGGAGCGGCTTGTCGAAGCCCTTGTCGATCTTCTGCCGCAAGCGGCTCACATGCACGTCGATGACGTTGGTCTGCGGGTCAAAGTGATAGTCCCACACGTTCTCGAGCAGCATCGTCCGCGTCACTACCTGGCCCGCGCGCCGCATCAGGAATTCCAAGAGGCGGAACTCGCGCGGCAGGAGCTCGATCTCCTGGCCGGCGCGGCGCGCCTTGCGCGTCAACAGGTCGATCTCCAGATCGCCGACCGCGAGGCGGGTCATCGGCTGATTGGAGCCGCCGCGCCGCAGCAGTGCCTCGACCCGCGCCAGAAGCTCGGCGAAGGCGAACGGCTTAACCAGATAATCGTCGCCGCCGGCGCGCAGGCCCTTGACCCGGTCGTCGACCGCACCCAGCGCGCTCAGGATCAGGACCGGCGTGCGTACCTCGGCCGCGCGCAGCGCCGAGATCAGCGCGAGCCCGTCCATGGCGGGCAGCATGCGGTCGACGATGAGCACGTCGTAATTCGCATCGGTGCCCATGAACAGGCCCTCGCGCCCGTCCTTGGCCTGGTCGACCACATAGCCGCTCTCGCCCAGCCCCTTGGCGATATAGGCCGCGGTCTCCCGGTCGTCCTCGATGACGAGCACTTTCATGGCTTTCCTGACCCGGCGAACCATACCGGGCGCAGGCGCGGCGGAAAAGGGCCGCGGACGCAAGCGTCGGGGCGGGATCAGCCCAGCGTCACCCACAGCGCTACCGCCCATCCGAACATCACCACCGCCCAGGACTGGCGGTCGAACGCGGCGTCCCTCATACCGGCCTCCATCGCGAAGGATGCGAGGCTAGCATAGGAACAAAACAAGAACAATGGTCTTTTAGTTCCTGCGCCCGAGCCTTGTCTCGACGTCGCGGATCTCGCCGCGGGCGATGCTGCGCAGATGGACCTCGTCGGGTCCGTCGACGATCTGGAGATAGCGGCCGTGCGTCCAGATGTCGGGTAGCGGCGTGTCCTGGGTCAGTCCCTTGGCGCCGAAGGTTTGCATCGCGCGGTTGGCGATCTGCACCTCGATGCGCGGCACGATCACCTTGATGAGCGAGACCTCGCGCCGGGCCGCCTTGTTGCCGAACTTGTCCATCAGCCACGCCGCTTTGAGCACCAGGAGCCGGGCCTGCTCGATCTCGATGCGCGAGAGCGCGATCCATTCGCGGATGGTGCCGTGCTCGGACAGTTGCTGGCCGAAGGTGCGGCGTCCCAGCGCGCGCTCGACCATGAGCTCGAGCGCCAGCTCGGCGGCGCCCAGCGCGCGCATGCAGTGATGGATGCGGCCCGGCCCGAGCCGCGCCTGGGCCAGCGCGAAGCCGCCGCCGTCCTCGCCCAGCACGTTGTCGAGCGGCACGCGCACGTTCTCGAAATTCAATTCGCAATGGCCCTGCGGGTGGCGTTCGTGCATCACCGGCGGATTGCGCACCACGGTGAGGCCGGGCGTGTCGCGCGGCACCAGCACCATGCTCTGGCGCTTGTGCGGCTCGGGCCGGTCGGGGCCGGTGAGGCCCATGACGATGAAGATCTTGGTGCGCGGGTCGGCGGCGTTGGAGATGAACCATTTGCGCCCGTTGATGACCCATGAATTGCCGTCGCGCGCGATCGAGGTGCGGATGTTGGTCGCGTCGGACGATGCCACGTCGGGCTCGGTCATGGCGAAGGCGGAGCGGATGCGACCGTCCATCAGCGGCACCAGCCAGGCCTGCTTCTGCGCCGGAGTCGCGGCGAGGTGGAGCAGCTCCATGTTCCCGGTATCGGGCGCGCTGCAGTTGAACACCTCCGACGACCATGGCATGCGACCCATGATCTCGGCGCATGGCGCATAGTCGAGATTGGTCATTTGCGTGCCGGGCTCGTCCGGCCTGAGGCCGGGGAGGAACAGGTTCCACAAGCCCTGGGCGCGCGCCTTGGTCTTTAGGTCGTCGATGAAAGGCAGCGGAAACACGCCCTCTTCCTCGAGCCGCTTGCGCTCGCCCTCGCGCGGCGCGAGATGCTCGGCGATGAAGGATTTGAGCTGCGCCTGGATGCGCAGCGACTTCTCCGAGAACTCGAAATCCATGGGGTCCGCCTCCGCCGGATCAGGATGCGGGATGGATTGGCCCTTGTCCACAGACGCCCCGGCGCCGAAATTACCTGCGGTCGAAGGATCGAACGAGGGACTCCATGGCGCGCCGTATCGCAGTCTTACTGCAGCTTGCATTGCTTGCGGCGCTGTCTCTGGCCGGGTGCGGCGGAGTGCCGGGCGGCGGCGGGAACTATCCCTATTCCTATTCGCCATATGATTCGCTGAACAATCCCAATTGCGGCGCGCTTGGCAGCTGCCCGGCCGCATCCTACCCGCGGGTCGGTCCCCATGACGGGTCGGTGGGTTTCTAGAGGCCCGTTGCTGCCGGATGCGTCATCACAAGGGGGAGGGGGCCTCAATGACGAGGAAAAAGGCCGGATCGGCCAGTCAAAGAGTGTTCGCGGCGCTCGCCGCGCTCCTGTTCGCGACCACCGCCGCGCGGGCCGAGGCAGTCAAGATCGGCGGGGTCAAGACCTCGGCGGCCGGCGCGCTCTACATCGCCACGGAGAAGGGCTATTTCGCGGCCGCCGGGATCGAGCCGCAATTCATCGATTTCGATTCGCCCGGCGCCGTGCCCGTGGCGGTGGTCTCGGGCGCGGTCGATATCGGCGCGACCGGCGTTTCTGCCGGGCTCTACAGCCTCGCCGCCCAGGGCGCGCTCAAGATCATCGCGGGCCAGGCGCACGAGACCAAGGGCTACCAGGTCAACGCGTTTATCGTGTCGAATGCGGCCAGCGCCGCCGGTCTCGCGCGCTTCGACCAGCTCGCGGGGCACTCGGTCGCGATTTCGCAGATCGGCTCGCCCGTGCATTACGCCGCGTCCCAAGTCGCGCTCAAGCACGGCGTGGCGCTGGCGAGCCTGCGCTTCCTGCCGCTGCAGTCGAACCCGAACATCGTCTCGGCGGTGACCGGCGGGACCGCCGATACCGGCGTCATCCCGGTGACGGCGGTGGCGCCGTCCTTGGCGCGCGGCGATTTGAAGCTGCTCGGCTGGATCGGCGACGAGACGCCGTGGCAATCGAGCGCGGTGTTCGCGGGGCAGCGCACCCTCGCCGAGCGTGCCGATCTGGTGAAGCGGTTCCTTGGCGCCTTGCGCCGCGGCTTGCGCGACTTTCACGCCGCCTTCAGCGCCCCCGACGGCTCGCGGCGCGACGGGCCGACCGCGCCCGAGATCCTCGCCATCCTGGAGAAATACACCGGCCAGCCGGAGGCGCAGATCCGCATCGCCATCCCCTATGTCGAGCCCGAGGCCCGGCTCGATTTCCCCGACATGCGGCGCCAGCTCGCCTGGTTCACTGCGCAGAACATGCTGAAGGGTCCCATCACGCTGGACCAGGTGATCGACCGGCGCTTCGCTGTGGCGCGGCCGGAAGGTAAATAGCTTCGGCGGCAAGAAGCGGAGTGCCGCGCCGCCCCGGAGCGCCGACATTTCTTCGCATCAAACATTTGATGCGAGGACGCGATGACATTCACCGAACTTTGGAGCCGCGCCGCTTCCGCGGTCAGCCGCTGGCGCGAGGATCAGGCGACGCTCGCCGCGCTCGACCAGCTCGACCCGCGCGCGCGGCACGAACTCGAGGCGCTGGTGCGGCTGCGGCGGGATGAGGCCGAATTCGGCAGCAAGGCCCGGAGTGTCCGCCGCCCGGCGTCGTCGCATATTGATTGCGACGGGGCCTGCGCCCATTCTCGGGGAGTTACACGATGACCGCGATCGCACGAACCATGGGCAGCATTTCGCCTTACGCGAGCGACGAGGCGCGCTGGCAGGCGGTGGCAAGCCGTGACCGGGGCGCCGACGGCGTTTTCCTCTACTCGGTGAAGACCACCGGGGTCTATTGCCGGCCGTCCTGCGCGGCGCGGCTGGCGCGGCGCGAAAACGTCGCCTTCCACGCAAGCTGCGCCGACGCCGAGCGCGCCGGCTTCCGCGCCTGCAAGCGCTGCCGGCCGAATGAGCCCGCCGTCGATGCCCACGCGCAAGCGGTGGCGAAGGCGTGCCGCCTCATCGAAGCAGCCGAGGAGCTGCCGCGCCTGGACGCGCTGGCCGCCGCCGCCGGCCTCTCGCGCTTCCACTTCCACCGCGTGTTCAAGTCGGTGACCGGCCTCACGCCCAAGGATTACGCCGCGGCCCATCGCGCGCGCCGCGTGCGCGAGGAATTGGCGGGACCGGGCACTGTGACCGCGGCGATCTACGGCGCCGGCTTCAACTCGAGCGGGCGCTTCTACGCGGCGTCGTCGGCGTTGCTCGGCATGACGCCGACGCGCTTTCGTGCTCGGGGCGAGGGGGCGACCATCCGTTTCGCCGTCGGCGAATGTTCGCTCGGCTCGATTCTCGTCGCTGCAACCGAGAAGGGCGTGTGCGCCATCGCATTGGGTGACGATCCTGACGCGCTGGTGCGCACCTTGCAGGACCGCTTCGCCAAGGCGACGCTCGCCGGCGGCGACAAGTCGTTCGAGCAATGGGTGGCGAAGGTGGTGGGGATGGTGGAGGCTCCGCGCCTCGGCCTCGACCTGCCGCTCGATGTGCGCGGCACCGCGTTCCAAGAGCGCGTGTGGCAAGCGCTGCGCCAGGTCCCGCCCGGCACGACCACGACCTATACCGAACTGGCGCAGCGCATCGGCGCGCCGACCGCGGTACGCGCCGTCGCCCATGCCTGCGCCTCGAACCCGATCGCGGTCGCCATCCCGTGCCATCGCGTGGTGCGCCGCGACGGCGACCTGGCGGGCTATCGCTGGGGCATCGAGCGCAAGCGCGCGCTCCTCGCCCGCGAGGCGCGCTCGTGAGCCAGGCGGCGCGACGCCGCATCGAGCCCGGGCTCGATGGCCGCATCGCCGCGCTCGATTGGGGCGGGATCGCGGCCTCGCTCGATGAGCGCGGCGCGGCGACGTTGCCGGCGCTGCTCGATCCCGATGCGTGCGCCGCGCTTGCCTCGTCTTACGATGACGATGCGCCGTTCCGCAGCCGCGTCGTGATGGCGCGCCATGGCTTCGGTCGCGGCGAATACAGGTATTTCGCCTATCCGCTGCCGCCGCTGGTGGCGTCGCTGCGCGCGCTGCTCTATCCGCATCTCGCTGGCATCGCCAACCGGTGGAGCGCGGCGCTGGGCGCGGCCGAGCGCTTTCCCGCGACGCTCGATCTCTATCTCGAGCGCTGCCATCGCGCCGGGCAGACGAAGCCGACGCCGCTGCTGTTGAGCTATGGCGAAGGCGACTTCAACTGCCTCCATCGCGATCTCTATGGCGCACTCGCGTTTCCGCTCCAGGCGACGGTGCTCCTGTCCGCGCCGGGGCGGGATTTCGCCGGCGGCGAGTTCGTCCTCACCGAGCAGCGCCCGCGCATGCAGTCGTGCGCCGAGGTGGAGCCATTGGCGCTCGGCGACGCGGTGCTGTTCGCGGTCAACGAGCGCCCGGTGCGGGGCACGCGCGGCGTTTATCGCGTCGCGATGCGCCATGGCGTGAGCCGGGTTCTCTCGGGCCGGCGCCGCACCCTCGGCATCATCTTCCACGACGCGCAATGAATGACAGCCTGTCGCTCGATCGTCGCACCGGCGCGCGGCCGCCGACCATGCTCGGGGCCGGCGCCATGCTGCTGCACGGCTTCGCTGCATCCGAGGAGTCCACGCTCGTCGCGGCTGTCGCGCGCATCGCAGCGCGCGCGCCGTTCCGTCACATGGTGACGCCGGGCGGCTTCCGCATGTCGGTGGCGATGACCAATTGCGGCACCGCCGGCTGGATCAGCGACCGTCGCGGCTATCGCTACGCGCCCGACGATCCCGGCACGGGCCGTCCGTGGCCCGAGATGCCGCGCGAATTCCTCGATCTCGCCGAGCGTGCCGCCGCTGCCGCGGGTTTTCCCGGCTTTGCGCCCGATGCCTGCCTCGTCAACCGCTACGAACCGGGCGCGCGCCTCACCTTGCACCAGGACAAGAACGAGCGCGACTTCGCCGCGCCGATCGTGTCGGTGTCGCTGGGATTGCCGGCGATTTTCCTGTGGGGCGGGCACGAACGCCGCCAGCGCCCGCGCCGCGTGGCGCTCGAAAGCGGCGACGTCGTGGTATGGGGCGGCCCGGCACGGCTCGTCTTCCACGGCGTCGACGAGCTCGACGACGGCGAGCACGAGGCGACCGGAAGCTGCCGCATCAATCTCACTTTGCGGAAGGCGCTGTAGCCGCCCCTTTCGGACCCCCAGGCCGCCCGGTTTCGCCCCGTCCCAAAACCCGAAAACGGAATTATCACCTTGACAAAGGTAGGCACTAGGGGTAGTTTTGGCTTCAGAAACAGGAAGCCAGCCATGACCGTCAACCTCACCGATCCGATCTTCACCGATGAAGCCAAGGCCCTCGCCTATTTCGAGGCGGCGCGCTGGCCGGATGGGGTCTTTTGCCCGCATTGCGGCAACGATAACGCGACCCGTATTTACGCCATCACGGCCAATGTCGAGCATGGCGTACGCGAGGGGCTGCGCGAGTGCCAGGACTGCCACGGCCAATTTACGGTTCGCACCGGCGGTATCATGGAAAGTTCGCACTTGCCGCTCACCAAGTGGGCGCTGGCCTATCGGCTCATGGCGTCGGCGAAGAAAGGCATCTCGGCTCATCAGCTCGGGCGCACGATTGGCGTGAGCTACAAAACGGCATGGTTCCTTTGTCACCGCATCCGCGAAAGCATGCGCGACACCGACACCTCTCCGCTCGGCTCGGGCGGCGGCACCGTTGAAGTGGACGAGACCTATGTCGGCGGCAAGCCTCGCCCGCGTAGCGGCAAGAGCGGCGGGACGGGACGCGGCACAAAGAAGGTTCCGGTTGTTGCGCTCGTCGAGCGTTACGGTCGCGCCCGTGCGCACGTCGTCTCCGACGTGACCGCCAAGACGCTTCGCGAGACGATGAAGAAGAACATCGACAAGGGCGCTCGCCTTATGACGGACGACTTCGCCCCGTATCGCTGGATCGGCGGTGAGTTTGAGCGCGGCCACGGGATCGTTCACCACGGACGCCACGAATATGCGCAGGGGGACACCCATTCCAACACGGTCGAGAGTTTCTTCGCCCTGTTGAAGCGCGGCGTTTATGGTTCCTTCCATCATGTGTCGAAGGAACATCTTGATCGCTACTGCGATGAATTTGCGTTCCGGTGGAGCAACCGTGGCATGGACGACACCGAACGGACCCTTGAAGCGATCAAGGGCGGCGACGGCAAGCGATTGACCTATCGACCTGCTCATACGGCGACTTCGCCAGAGGCGTAATATGGCGCGGCTCCGGCGCATCATGGAGCTTTTGGACCCTTAGCTTTGCGCTTACGTGCCATCGCCTTGGCACGGGACGTTTTGCCTACAAAATCGTTCTTGGTTTTGTGAGGCAACGAGAACGAACGCTGGATCATAACAAGTGCCCGGCGCTCGATTTCATCAGGGGTGTAGGTGTCTTTAGGTTTGCGCATGCTTGCCCAGCCATTGGGGAAATTTGTGGAAGCGAATCCATTTCTCTGGCAGTGCGTTTTGCTGGCCTGGCAGTGGCCTGTAGTGAAACAAATCCCAAATTCTGTTTGGGAAGAAACGGTTGTGTGGGTTAGAAACCTCAAGGTACTCATGGCCATGTTTTGCGTAGCCATCAGCATATGACATAGGTTCAGCGTAGTATTTAACCGAGACTACGCGCTTGGTCCCTGGCCTTCTATCCGTGCCAACAAAAAACTCAATCGCTGTGCGCCCCAAGATGGCTGCCGATTTTTTACGCGCCTCACGTTCAAGCCATTGTTGCGGGAATTTCAAAAATATGATTCCGGGCTTGTCACTTGGAAGTTGACCGCGTGCCTGCTGGAGCGCGTTCGCTACCGTTTTCCCGTCACCAAGATCAGTGGATTCGATCTTGCACTTCGTCTCTCCGCACACGACCGTTCCATCCGAATAAGTTATTTTCAGATCGTAGTCATCGCCTTTTTTTCCTTGCGGCGAGATGAAACGGAACGTCACATCATTGATGTAGAGAATCCTGCCGACATGGAGTTCCGCGATTGCAGGCTCTAGGTCCGCAGTTTTTAGACGCTCCACCAAAGGATCGAATCCTTCGATGTCCTGAAGGTTCAATAACAGTTCGGCCAAATCCACGATTCGGATTCCGCGAATTTCGTCAGCTGCTGTTTGACCAAAGGTAATGCGCATAAATCCAGGCTTATTGAGAAAAGGGCTCAGGTTCTTTGCTATCCATGGATCGCCCAGAAAATGTTGAATGACGCGGATGCTGATTACGATGGTTGCGAGATCAGGCTTCTGCCTAATCTCGTCGTCCTTCGCGAACGTGATATAGAAATCTAAGAGCTGTCGAACAGTAAGCCGTTGCATCGGAGCGCCGTCTCTAGGTTCTCTTGGTTTCTTAGATATCGCGCCTCTATACCAGCTTCCGTAAGTTGCGCGCGTGACCCGGCGCAACGCTGAACGAATCCACCAGACAGTAGCTCGGCCATAACGGCAGATTGAACGCCAGAGCGCGACGGCTCCTGAAACGGCCCAACGAAGACCCATCCGGCGAAAGTTTCCCGCAAGTCCAGCCCGAGCACGAGAGCACGCAATACCTCGTGGGCTTCCGCCGAAAGCGGGGGTGCCTTCATCGCGCACCCGCCCGCGCCGGCCTGTCACGCCAGGGCAATCTACATATTGTGTCACCTTTGGCAAGGTGATAATTCCGCCCGAAAAAATAATCGTTGCCAGGGGTTGAAGCCTCTGGTTAAAAGCCGACCTATACCGTACTGAATTGGTCCCATTTTAAAACGGTTCGACCTCGCGATGATCATCCTCAGCAAGCTTGCCGATTATGGCGTGATCGTCGCCGCCCATCTCGCATCCCATCCCGAGCGCATGATGACGGCCGGGACCTTGGCCCAGGAGACGCGGCTGCCCCGCGCCACGGTGGCCAAGGTGCTGAAGACGCTCGCTCATGCCGGCATCGTCGCGGGCTCGCGCGGCGCGGGCGGCGGCTATCGTCTGGCGCGCGCGGCATCATCGGTCTCGCTCGCGGAGGTGGTTGCGGCGATCGACGGCGCGATCGGCGTCGCGCAGTGCTCGGTCCATGCCCATTCGTGCGAGCGCTCGGAGTTCTGTCCGACGCGGCCGCACTGGCGCCGCATCAACGAGATCATCGGCACCGCGCTCTCGGCGGTCACGCTCGCCGAGATGGCGCTGGCGCCGCGCGCCTTCACCGCCGAGCCTGCCGCCCGCGCCGCCGAGACGAGGGCGCCATGACCGGCAGCGCCGAAACGCTCGACACCGTCCGCACGCTGGGCGAGGGCTACAAATACGGCTTCGTCACCGACATCGAGAGCGACCAGGCGCCGCCCGGCCTCAACGACGACACCGTCCGCTTCATCTCGGCCAAGAAGAACGAGCCGGAGTGGATGCTGCAATGGCGGCTCGATGCCTTCCACCATTGGCAGGCGATGGAGAACCCGGCCTGGGCGCGGCTGCGCATCGCGCCGATCGACTACCAGGCGCAAAGCTACTATTCCGCGCCCAAGCAGAACGCCGGCCCGAAGTCCCTCGACGACGTCGATCCCGAACTGCTGCGCACCTACGAGAAGCTCGGCATTCCGCTGTTCGAGCGCGCGGCGCTTGCCGGGGTCGCGGTCGACGCCGTGTTCGACAGCGTGTCGGTCGCCACCACCTTCAAGGCCAAGCTCGGCGAGCTCGGCGTCATCTTCTGCTCGTTCGGCGAGGCGGTGCGCGAGCATCCCGACCTGGTGCGCAAATATCTCGGCTCGGTGGTGCCGCAGGGCGACAATTTCTTCGCCGCGCTCAATTCGGCCGTGTTCAGCGACGGCTCGTTCGTCTACGTGCCGCCGGGCCTGCGCTGCCCGATGGAGCTGTCGACCTATTTCCGCATCAACGCCGCCAAATCGGGACAGTTCGAGCGCACCCTCATCATCGCGGATCGCGGCAGCTACGTGAGCTATCTCGAAGGCTGCACCGCGCCGATGCGCGACGAGCACCAGCTCCACGCCGCGGTGGTCGAGCTGGTGGCGCTCGATGACGCGCAGATCAAGTATTCGACGGTGCAGAACTGGTATCCGGGCGATGCAGAGGGCAAGGGCGGCATCTACAATTTCGTGACCAAGCGCGGCGCCTGCCGCGGCGCGCGCTCGAAGATCTCGTGGACCCAGGTCGAGACCGGCTCTGCGATCACCTGGAAATATCCGAGCTGCCTGCTCGAGGGCGATGATTCGGTGGGCGAGTTCTACTCGGTCGCCATCACCAACAACATGCAGCAAGCCGACACCGGCACCAAGATGATCCATCTCGGGCGCAACACGCGCTCGACCATCCTGTCCAAGGGCATCTCGGCGGGGAAGGGGCAGAACACCTATCGCGGCCTGGTCCGCATCCAGCCCAAGGCCGAGGGCGCGCGCAACTACACCCAGTGCGATTCGCTGCTCATCGGCGACGCCTGCGGCGCCCACACCACGCCTTATATCGAGGTGCGCAACCCCTCGGCGCGCGTCGAGCACGAAGCCACGACCTCCAAGATCAGCGACGACCAGATGTTCTACTGCCAGCAGCGCGGGCTCTCGCGCGAGGACGCTTTATCATTGATTGTCAATGGCTTCTGTAAGGAAGTTCTGAAAGAGCTGCCGATGGAATTCGCGGTCGAGGCGCAGAAGCTCCTGGCCGTGAGCCTCGAGGGCAGCGTCGGCTGACCTGCAACCAAGACCGAACCGATACCCCATGATGCTCGAGATCAAGAACCTGCACGCGCGGATCGCCGATGGCCGCGAGATTCTGAACGGCATCGATCTCGCCGTCGCGGCGGGCGAAGTGCACGCGATCATGGGCCCCAACGGCTCCGGCAAGAGCACGCTCGCGGGCGTCCTCGCCGGCCGGCCCGGCTACGAGGTGACCCAAGGGTCCGTGCTCTACCAGGGCAAGGATCTGCTGCCGCTGGCGCCGGACGAGCGCGCGCGCGCCGGCATCTTCCTCGCCTTCCAGTACCCGGTCGAAATCCCCGGCGTGAACAACATGTATTTCCTGCGCAGCGCGCTCAACGCCGGCCGCGTCGCGCGCGGCGAGGCCCCACTCGACGCGGGGCAGTTCCTCAAAACCGTGCGCGCGACCCTGAAGACCTTGGAGATCGAGGACGACCTGCTGCAGCGCGCGGTCAACGTGGGGTTCTCCGGCGGCGAGAAGAAGCGCAACGAGATTTTCCAGATGGCGATGCTGGAGCCGAAGCTCGCGCTCCTCGACGAGACCGACAGCGGCCTCGACATCGACGCGCTGCGCCTCGTCGCCAACGGCATCAACAAGCTGCGCGCGCCCGACCGCGCCATCGTGCTCATCACCCATTACCAGCGCCTGCTCGATTACGTCGAGCCCGACCGCGTCCACGTGCTGAGCGAGGGCCGCATCGTGCGCTCGGGCGACAAGGGTCTCGCCGCCGAGCTCGAGAAGCACGGCTATGCGACCATTGGTGACGCGGCCTGAGGGGGCCATGGTGAGCCAGTCCGAAACCGCACCCTATCTCGACGCCTTCCGCGCCCGGCCGGCGGCGCGCGAGCCGGCGCGCGTCACGGCTTCGCGTGCGGCCGCGCTGGCGCGCTTCGCCGAGCTGGGATTTCCGACGCGGCGTGAGGAGGCTTGGCGCTTCACCGATCTCCGCCCGTTGCAGCGCACGTCATTTCCGCCCGCCGCAGCGCCCGGCCGCACCGCGCCCGGGGCCATCGTGCCGCTGCGCTTCGCCGGCGCGTCGCACCGTCTCGTCTTCGTCGATGGCGTGATCGCGCCGGAACTCTCCGACATCGGCCGGCTTCCTGCCGGCGCGTGGCTTGCAGGCACGGCGGCGACGCTGGCCGAACGGCCTGAGCTGGTCGAGCAGGCGCTGGCCGAGAACGAGCACGCGCTCGCGCCGTTCGCCGCGCTTAACGCAGCGCTCTTCGCCGACGGCTACGTTCTGGCTCTTGACGACGGCGTCGCGCTCGAGCGTCCCGTCGAGGTGATCCACCTGGGCCGCGCTACGGAGCCGCGCTCGTTTCATGTCAGGAACGCGATCCTGCTCGCGCCGGGAAGCGGCGCGACACTGGTCGAAAGCTTCGCCGGTGCCGGCGAATACTGGACCAACGCGGTCACCTCGCTCGATCTCGGCGACGGCGCGGCGCTCGCCCATGTCCGCATCCAGGACGAAGGCGAGGGCGCCATCCATTTATCGCTTTTGCGCGCGGCCCTGGCGCGCAAGGCGCGCTACGACGCCTACAGCCTCACCATCGGCGCGCGTCTGTCGCGTCATGACATCCAGGTGCGCTTCGACGGCGAGGACGGCGAATGCCATCTCGGCGGCGCCTATCTGCTCCGCCGCGAGCAGGAGGCGACCACCGCCACCTTCGTCGATCACGCCGTCCCCGGCTGCGTCACGCGCGAGCTTTACAAGGGCGTGGTCGAGGACCACGCGCACGGCGTCTTCATGGGCCGCATCCTGGTGCGGCCCGACGCGCAGCGCTCCGACGCGCAGCAGGTCAACCGCAACCTGCTGCTGAGCCGGCGCGCCGCGATCGATACCAAGCCCGAGCTCGAGATCTTGGCCGACGACGTGAAATGCAGCCACGGCGCCACGGTCGGCGATCTCGACGAGGAGGCGATGTTCTATCTGCGCTCGCGCGGCATCGCCGAGGACGACAGCCGCCGTCTGCTGATCGAAGCCTTCGCCGCCGAGACCTTGGAGCGCATCGAGCACAAGGCCCTGCGCGCCCACGCCGCAGCGCATCTCGCGCGTTGGCTCGGGAAGGGCGAATAGCCATGCCCGATCGCCAGTCGCATGCCACCCAATCGCTCCCGAGCACGACAAGCCTCGACCCGCGCCGCGTCAAGCGCGACTTCCCCATCTTCGCGCGCAATCCAGGCCTCGTCTTCCTCGACAGCGCGGCGAGCGCGCAGAAGCCCGACGCCGTGATCGACGAGGTGTCAGAGTTCTATCGCACCGATTATGCCAACGTGCATCGCGGCGTCTATCGCCTGAGCGCGCGCTCGAGCGAGCGCTACGAGGGCGCGCGCGAGACGGTGCGGCGCTTCCTCAACGCCGCCGACACGCGCGAGATCGTGTTCGTGCGCGGCGCGACCGAAGCGATCAACCTGGTCGCCTATAGCTGGGGCCTCGCCAATCTGCGTCCCGGCGACGAGGTCCTCGTCACCGAGCTCGAGCATCATGCCAACATCGTGCCGTGGCAGTTGATCCGCGAGCGCACCGGGCTGAAGCTCGTGGCGGCGCCGATCGACGCGACCGGTGGGCTCGACATGGAGGCGTTCGAGCGCCTGCTGGGCCCGCGCACCCGGCTCGTCGCGGTGACCCAGCTCGCCAACGCGACCGGCGCGCTGGTGCCGGTGGAAGGGATCGCGCGCCTCGCGCACGAGCGCGGCGCCCTGGTCCTGGTCGACGGCTGCCAGGCGGCGCCCAGGCTTCCCGTCGACGTGCAGGCGCTCGGCTGCGACTTCTATGTCTTTTCCGGCCACAAGACCTACGGCCCCACCGGCATCGGCGTGTTGTGGGCGCGGAAGGACATTCTTGACGCCATGCCGCCGTTCCAGGGCGGCGGCGACATGATCCTGTCGGTCACCTTCGCCGAGACGACATTCCAGGAGCCGCCGCACCGCTTCGAGGCCGGCACGCCCGACATCTCCGGCGCGATCGGCCTCGCCCGCGCGCTCGAATACATCGAGGGGCTGGGCCGCGACGCGATCGCCGCGCACGAGGCGGAGCTGACCGGCTACGCTGTCGACCGCTTGTCGCACATGGATGGCGTGACCCTGGTGGGCGCAGGACAGCGCCGGCTCGGCATCCTCTCGGTCGATGTCGCCGGCATCCATCCGCACGACCTGGCGCAGGTGCTCGACCAGCACGGCGTCGCCGTGCGTGCCGGCCATCATTGCGCGCAGCCTTTGCTCGACAAGCTCGGGCTCGCGGCGACGACGCGCGCCTCGCTTGGCGTCTACAACGACGAATCCGACATCGACGCGCTGTGCGCCGCCATCGCGGCGGCGCAAGCCATGTTCACGCGCTAGGGAACGGAACCATGGACCCGCGCGAGCTCTACCAGGACATCATCCTCGACCACGGACGCCATCCGCGGAACTTTCGCAAGCTCGAGCATCCGAGCCATTTCGCGCACGGACACAATCCGCTGTGCGGCGACCGCGTGACCGTGTTCGTGTCCATGGACGGCGACCGCATCAAGGATGTCAGCTTCGAGGGCCGCGGCTGCGCCATCTCGACCGCCTCGGCGTCGCTGATGACGGAAATTCTCAAGGGCAAGACCCTGGCCGAGGCGCAGGCGCTGTTCGAGCGCTTCCGGGCCGCGGTCACGGGCGAGGGCGACGCCAGCGCGCCGCCGGGTCTCGAGGACGAGATGGACCGGCTCGCGCCGCTCTCCGGCGTCAGGAGCTATCCCGCCCGGGTCAAGTGCGCGACCTTGGCCTGGCACGCCTTCGAGGCGGCATTGCAGAGCGGCGCCGTCGGCGCCACCGTCAAGACCGAGTAGATCATGGCAAGCGAACCCCTGCACCAGACGGACGACGATCCGTTCGATTTCGAGCCCCCGCCGGAGAGCGAGGACGTCGAGCGCCCCGAGCCCGGCGATCCCGATCCCGAGCTGATGGAACGCGTGGTCGAGGCGCTGAAGACGGTGCGCGACCCCGAGATCCCGGTGAACCTGGTGGATTTGGGCCTCATCTACGAGTTGATCGTCACTCGCGGCGGCACCGTGTTCGTCGAGATGACGCTCACCACGCCCGCTTGCCCGGTCGCCGGCGCGCTGCCGGGTCAGGTCAAGGACGCGATCGCCGCGGTCGACGGCGTCACCGACGCGCGGGTCAAGCTGGTCTGGACCCCGACCTGGACCCAGGACCGCATGAGCGAGGAAGCCAGGCTCGAGCTGGGCCTGATGTAAGCCGGCGGTCCCTCCTGACATGAGCAGCCCCGGCCCGGACGCGGCGCTTTCGCGCAAGGTTCTGGTCTGGGACCTTCCCACGCGCATCTTTCACTGGCTCGTCGCCGCGCTCGTGCTCGCGGCCTATGTGACCGAGCGCATGAATTGGATGGACTGGCACGCCTGGAGCGGCGACGCGGTGCTGGCTCTCCTGCTGTTCCGGCTGCTGTGGGGCGTGTTCGGCAGCGAGACGGCCCGGTTCTCGTCCTTTCTCGCCTCGCCGCGCGCGGCGGCGCATCATCTCGCCGCCGCGTTCCGCCGCGAGCCAGACCGCCAGGTGGGCCACAATCCGGCCGGCGCATGGATGGTCGTGCTGCTGCTCGCGCTGCTCTTCGGCGAGACCGTGACCGGCATCTATGTTGACAACGACGTGGCGGACCACGGGCCGCTCACCCCATTGGTGCCGGCGCCGGTCGCCAATCTCATCACCGATCTGCACCAGTATTTTTGGTACGTGCTGCTGGCGGCCGTGTGCCTGCATCTCGCGGCGATCCTGGTTTATGCCGCGGCCAAGCGGCACAACCTCGTGACGCCGATGATCACCGGAACGAAGCTGCTGCCTACTAGCGTAAAGCAGCCGCGCATCGAGGGTGTGATGCGCGCAGCTCTCCTCTTCGGCTGCGGCGCACTTGCCGCAGCCGCGCTGGCCAACTTCCTGTGAGTGCCGGTCAGCTCTTGGGCGGGACGACCTGACCGCGAATTTCGCCGCCCGGATGGGCCGTCGAGTGCACGTTAACGTACCACATGCCGGCTTCGAACTGCTGCGCCTGCTCGGGGGTCAGCGTCGCCTCGCCCTTGAACGGGCTCTCCGCCGCGGTGCCCTTCGTGGTCAGCCATACGACCGGCGCGGCGTTCTTGCCTTTCTCCGCGGGTCCGTGGAAATGCGCCATCGTCGCGGGCCCCGTGACTCCGCTGTACGTGACCGTCCACGTGACGACGTGCGTGCTCGGGTCGTAAGTGATGGCGGCGCTGCCCTTGGAGGCGGCATCGACCGGCGGCACTTCCTCGGCGCCGGTGAGCGCCACGGTGAAGGATTTAGGCGCCGCGTGCGCGAGGCCCGCCCACGCGACGGACGCGAGGCCGGCCATGACGATTGCTGCCCGTCGAGACATTGCGCTGCGCATATCTTCGCTCCCTCGCTTGTGAATCGTTGACGAGACGCGATCATAGCCCGCCGCCCGGCGCCGCCGCTACCCGCAACCCGCTCGGCTTGCATCACGCTTTCGCGCGCGGATAGTATTTGGAAAAGCCGGGAGATTGCTGTGCTGAAGATCTGGGGCCGGGCCACCTCGGCCAACGTGATGAAAGTGCTGTGGTGCTGCACCGAGATCGGCGAGCCCTATGACCGGGTCGATGTCGGCGGCCCTTACGGCGGCAACGACGACCCCAGCTACCGCGCCATGAACCCCAACGGCCGCGTCCCCACGGTCGAGGATAACGGCCTCATCATGTGGGAATCGAACACGGTGGTGCGCTATCTCTGCGCCACACGCAAGGCGGAGACGCTCTACCCAAGCGATCCCGGCCGCCGCACCTACGTCGAGCGCTGGATGGACTGGCAGCTCGCTCACGGCGGGCCGATGGTGACGCCGCTCTTCATGGGCTATGTGCGCACGCCGCCCGAGAAGCGCGACGCCGCGGCGCTGGAGCGAGCGCGGCGCGACTGCATCCCGGTTTGGCGCATCGTCGAGAACTGGCTCGAGCGGCAGAATTGGCCCTACCTCGCCGGCGCGGACTTCACCATCGGCGATATCCCGGTCGCGATCTTCGCCCGGCGCTGGTTCGCGTTCCCGATCGAGCGGCCGCCGATGCCGCGCCTCGAGGCCTGGTACGAGCGCGTCAAGACGCGGCCCGGCTTCGTCGAGCACATCGCAACGCCGATGGCGTGATCATGGCCGGCCTCACGCAAACGTGACGCTTTTCGACCGGCGGGACTTTTATGATCGCTGCCGACCGGCGATGCCAGACCGGCCTGGAGCCTTTGGAGGGAGCGCATGATGAGGAGCGGTACCATTGTCGCCTTGGCAGCCATCCTATTGATGGCCGGGGCCGGCCTGAGTGCGGCCCAGGACAAGGAGGCGCAGATCAAGGCGCGCCAGGACTTCATGGAGGCCCAGCAGAAGGACGTGAACGCGATCAATGCCTACGCCAAGGGCGAAGGGGACAAGGCGACGGCCCTCGACAAGCTCAAGGACCTGATCGCCCGCGCTCCCAAAATCGTCGACCAATTTCCGCCCGGCACCAGCATGAAGGAATTTCCCGACAAGACGAAGGCCAAGCCGGAGATCTGGGCGGAGTGGGACAAGGCGAAGTTGATGCCTGACGGCCTCAAGGCTGCCGAGGAAAAACTCGTCGGGACGATCGACACCGGCACTCCCCAACAAGTGGGCGAGACGATGAGAACGATTTACCGCGAGAACTGCAACGGATGCCACACTCCGTATCGCGCGCCCAAATCCTGATCTGACGTTCGCGGTCTCGCGGGGAGGCGTCGTGCGACGATTTGCTGCCGCCGCGATCGTTCTCCTCGCACCTTGGTCGGCCTTCTCGGCGGATGAGGCGGCGGTCACGCGCGGCGGCTACATCTTGAATGCCGCCGGCTGCGCCACGTGCCACACGGACACCAAGCACGACGGTCCGCCGCTCGCGGGCGGTCGTGCCTTGGACACGCCGTTTGGCGTGTTCTACGGCAAGAACATCACGCCCGATAAGAAGACCGGGATCGGGAACTGGACCGAAGACGAATTCCGCCGCGCGCTGCGCGAGGGCAAGGACGACGACGGGCAGTTTCTCTATCCCGTCTTTCCATTCCCCTCCTATACCGGCATGAGCGACGCCGACATCGCCGATCTCTACGCTTATCTCATGGCGCAGAAGCCGGTAGCGCAGCGCAACAAGCGGCACGAGGTCAAATTCCCGTTCGGCTACCGCCGGCTCCTCTTTTTCTGGCGCACCCTGTTCTTCACCGAAGGCCCGCTCGCGCCGGTGGCGGGGCAGAGCGAGGAATGGAACCGCGGGCGCTATCTCGCCGAGGCCGTGGCACATTGCGAGGAATGTCACACGCCGCGCAATTTCATGGGTGCGCTCGACCGCGCCCGCGGCTTCGCCGGCAATCCCCAGGGCCCCGACGGACAGAAGGCGCCCAACATCACCAGCGATGTCGCCACCGGAATCGGGAAATGGAGTGTCGACGACATTGAAACGGTGCTCGATTCCGGCGAGACGCCGGACCACGACTCGGTGAGCGGCGGCATGGGATTGGTGGTCGACGGCACGGCCAAGCTCACCGCTGCCGACCGCCGCGCCATCGCGGTCTACGTCAAGTCGCTGCCGCCCCTTCGCGCCACCGGAAAATAGCGCGCGGGTCCCTGTCCGGCTGATTATGATGCGGCCGGGTCGCCTGGGAGACGGACAGCATGGATTTGGGAATCGCGGGGAAGTCGGCGCTGGTATGCGCGGCGAGCCAGGGGCTGGGGCGCGGCTGCGCCATGGCGCTGGCGCGGGAAGGCGTCGATCTCGTCATCACCGCGCGCGGCGCGGACAGGCTCGCCCAAACCGCCGCCGAAATCCATGCCGCGACCGGCGTCAGGGTGACCGCGGTGGCGGGCGACATCACCACGCCGGAAGGCCGCGCCGCCGCGCTCGCGGCGCTGCCGTCGCCCGACATATTGGTCACCAATGCGGGCGGGCCTCCGGCCGGCGATTTCCGCGAATGGGACCGCGACGTCTGGATCAAGGCGCTCGACGCCAACATGCTGACCCCGATCGCGCTCATCCAGGCGACGGTCGACGGCATGATCGAGCGCCGGTTCGGCCGCATCATCAACATCACCTCGGCGGCGGTGAAGGCGCCCATCGACCTGCTCGGCCTCTCCAACGGTGCGCGCGCCGGCCTCACCGGCTTCATCGCCGGATTGGCGCGGAAAGTGGCGCGCCACAACGTCACCATCAACAACCTGCTGCCGGGCGCGATCGAGACCGCGCGGCTCAGGGCCAATGCCGAGGCCTTCTCCAAGGGGCGCGGCATCACCGTCGCGGAGGTGAACGCCCAGCGGCTCCAGGCGATTCCCGCGGGCCGCGTCGGCACACCGGAGGAATTCGGCGCGGTCTGCGCTTTCCTGTGCAGCGCGCAAGCAAGCTATGTCCTGGCGCAGAACGTTCTCGTCGACGGCGGACAATATCCTGGAACGTTTTGAGCGCGACTCCGCTACGTCAAAAACGATCGCTAAAATCAAGGACAATTTTTCTGCATTTCGCGCCGCTTAATCTTGACCGCGCGATTCACCATCCGTAAATGGCCTGCGTGAAACACTTCCCTCCTCGATCCGGTGGTGATGAGGGTTCCGCTCGATCCTGACGCGACCCTCGCTTCAACTGGACCCCGATTGGCGCAATAAAATGTTCTATTATGAAGCCTACCAGGCGCACGCCGACGCGTTCGCGCCCCTCCGGTGGATGGCGCGCGTCACCGAGCGCATGCTCAACCAGCAGCCCTGGCCGCACCTCGCGCATCATCCGCTGGTGCGCAGCGCCGCCGCCTCCTGCGAAATGGTGGCCCGCGCCGGCATGTGGCACGAGCGCCCGAGCTTCCGGATTCCGTCGATCGAGATGAACGGCGGCCGTGTCGCGGTAACCGAGCAGGTGGTCGTCTCGACGCCGTTCTGCAATCTGCTCCATTTCGCCAAGGACGGGTGCGAGGACCAGCCGCGCGTGCTGCTGGTGGCGCCGATGTCCGGCCATTTCTCGACCTTGCTGCGCGGCACCGTCGAGCGTCTCCTCACCGACCACGACGTCTACATCACCGACTGGATCAACGCGCGCAACGTGCCGATGCTGCACGGCCGCTTCGATCTCGACGACCATATCGACCTGATGCGGGAGTTCATCCGCTTCCTCGCGCCCGACGTCCACGTCATCGCCGTGTGCCAGCCTTCGGTGCCGGTGCTGGCGGCGGTGGCGCTGATGGCCGCCGATGACGAGGCGGCACAGCCGCGCACCATGATCCTGATGGGCGGCCCGATCGATCCCAGTGTCAATCCCACCGCACCCAACCTGCTCGCCACCTCGCGCCCGCTCGCGTGGTTCGAGCGCACCGTCATCGCCACCGTGCCGCCACGTTATGCCGGCGGCTTCCGGCGGGTATATCCCGGCTTCATCCAGCTCGCCGGGTTCATGACCATGAATCTCGACCGCCACATCACCGCCCATGTCGACATGTTCAACCATCTCGTGCGCGGCGACGGCGAGAGCGCCGAGGCGACGCGGGTCTTCTACGATGAGTTCATGTCGGTGATGGACCTGCCGGCGGACTTCTATCTCCAGACCATCAAGCGGGTGTTCCAGGACCAGGCCCTGGCGCGCGGCACCTTCGAGAGCCGCGGCCGGCTGGTCGAGCCTGCTGCCATCGCCCGCACCGCGCTCTTGACCATCGAGGGCGAGAACGACGACATTTGCGCGGTGGGCCAGACCGGCGCGGCACATGCGCTCCTGTCCGGCCTGGAGACCGCGAAGAAGCAGCGCCACGTCCAGCCGAAGGTCGGCCATTACGGCGTCTTCAACGGCCGCCGCTGGCGCGGCGAGATCTATCCCCGGGTGCGGGACTTCATCCGCATCCACGGCTGACCGGCGCCGGCTCCTGCCCCGGCGCCGCGACAGCAGCGCCCAGGAGGAGCAAATGGCCCGGTCCGGAAAAGTCATCATTACCTGCGCCGTCACGGGATCGATCCACACCCCGTCGATGAGCCCCTATCTGCCGCTGACGCCGGTCGAGGTGGCCGAGCAGGCAATAGGCGCGGCCCAGGCCGGCGCCGCCATCCTCCATCTCCACGCCCGCGACCCCAAGGACGGGCGACCGACGCCCGATCCCGCCGTCTTCATGCAGTTCCTGCCCCAGATCAAGCAGGCCTGCGACGCCGTGGTGAACATCACCACAGGCGGCGGCCATGGCATGAGCCTGGAAGAGCGCCTCGCCGCGCCCTTGCGGGTCGCGCCCGAGATGTGCTCGCTCAACATGGGGTCGATGAATTTCGGCCTCTATCCCATGCTGAACCGCTACAAGGCGTTCAAGCACGACTGGGAGCGGCACCATCTCGAAATGACTCGTGACTTCATTTTTAGAAATACTTTCAAGGATATAGAACATGTCCTAAAAGAATTAGGCGAGGCGCACGGCACGCGCTTCGAGTTCGAATGTTACGATGTCGGGCATCTCTATAATCTGGCTCACTTTCTCGACCGCAAGCTGGTCAAGCCGCCGCTCTTCGTGCAGACCATCTTCGGCATCCTGGGCGGGATCGGCGCCGACCCCGAGAACGTCACCCACATGAAGCACATCGCCGACAAACTGTTCGGCGATAACTACTACTGGTCGATTCTTGCCGGTGGACGTCACCAGATCCCGCTCATCACCATGGGCGCGATCATGGGCGGCAATGTGCGGGTCGGGCTGGAGGATTCGCTCTATCTCGGCAAGGGCCAGCTCGCCAAATCCAACGCCGAGCAGGTGACCCGCATCCGCACCATCCTGGAGAACCTGTCGCTCGACATCGCCACCCCGGCCGAGGCGCGGGTCATGCTGGACCTCAAGGGCGGCGACCGGGTCGCGTTCTGATGATCGACAAGCGGGTCCCGAGCCTGGCCGCGGCTGTCGCGGGCATAGCGTCCGGCATGACCGTGCTGTGCGCCGGCTTCGGCACTGTCGGCGAGCCCATCGAGCTGATCGAGGCGCTGCTCCCGCTCGGCGTGCGTGACCTCGTCATCGTCTCCAACAATGCCGGCACCGGCGAGCGCGGCATCGCGCTCCTCATTCGCGAGCGCCGCGTGCGCAAGGTGGTGTGCTCCTATCCGCGCACCTCCGACCCGCACGTGTTCGAGGCCGAGTTCAAGGCCGGTCGGATCGAGCTCGAGCTGGTGCCGCAAGGCACTTTGAGCGAGCGCATCCGCGCCGGTGGCGCCGGCATCGGCGGCTTCTTCACCCGCGTCGCGGCCGGGACGCGGCTCGGCGAGGGCAAGGAGGCGCGCGAGATCGACGGCGCGCTCCACGTGCTCGAGCGCCCGATCAAGGCCGACGTGGCGCTGCTCCGGGCCGAGCGCGGCGACCGCTGGGGCAATCTCGTCTATCGCAAGTCGGCGCGGAACTTCAACCCGGTGATGGCGCCGGCGGGAGCGCTCGCAGTGGCGCAGGTGCGCGAGATGGCGGAACTCGGTACGCTCGATCCCGAAGCGATCCACACGCCCGGCATCTTCGTCGATCGCGTCGTGGTCGCGTGAGGAACGCGCCTTGAAGCCGCTGACCCGGCGCCAGATGGCGTGGCGCGCAGCGCAAGACATCGTCGATGGCGCCTATGTCAATCTCGGCATCGGCATGCCGACCTTGGTGTCGGACTATCTGCCCGCGGGGCGCGAGATCGTGGTGCACAGCGAGAACGGCATCCTCGGGATGGGCGGCGCGCCCCGGCCGGGCGCCGAGGACCCCGACCTCATCAACGCGGGCAAGGGCCTCACCACCTTGCTCGCAGGCGGCGCGTTCTTCCACCACAACGACGCCTTCGCGATGATCCGGGGCGGGCATCTAGACCTCTCGATCATGGGCGCGTTCGAGGTGTCGCAAGACGGCGACCTCGCCAACTGGACCACCGACGATCCCGCGTTCGCGCCCGGCGTCGGCGGCGCGATGGACCTCGCCGTCGGCGCCAAGGAAGTCCGCGCGCTTATGGAGCACACCACCAAGGACGGCGCGCCCCGCATCCGCAGGCATTGCGTCTATCCGCTCACCGCGCGCGCTTGCGTCAAGCGCGTCTATACCAACCTCGCCGTCCTCGACATCACCGCTGAGGGCGTGGTGGTGCGCGAGATGATCGAAGCGTTGGACCTGGCATCGCTCCAGGACGTGACCGAGCCCAAGCTCATCCTCGCCAACGATTGGAAGCGGTTCAGCGCGCCGGCGCTGTGACCTCGCGCACCAGCGCCATCCAGTTTCCCTGCGGCGCCTGGCACGGTTGGCCGCCCTGCGGTACCAAAGCGATGCCGCCGAAGCGCCACAGCCGCTGCCACACATCGAGGCTGGTCAGCGCTTGTTCCTCGACCCGGCGCCTGATGCGGCGCCGCATATAGGCGTGCCCGAGCGAATAATAGAGCGCGACACCGACCGCAGCGATCGCGAGCGCGGCCCACAAGCCGCCGCGCCATAGCGCCAGGATCGTCGCTGCGAGCACGCCATAGGCCCAGATGTTCCCGTCGGCCTCCGAGCCCACCGGGCAGTCGATGTGCTGCAGCCGCTTGAAATCGAGGCGGAGCGTGACCCGCCCCTCGCCAATGACCCGGACCAGCGCGCGGAACAACTCGACCGCCGTTTCCTGCGGCCGCGTTTCGATGGGCGCGGGCTCGTCGTTCATGCGCGGATTTCTCGCCAATCCGCGTTGCGAATGCCAGCGAAATCGCCGTGGATCGGGCGCGGAATGGCCGATAGACTTTCCGGCGCAGGAGGAGCGTCCGCGATGTTTGCCATGATCGACCATCTCGCCATCATCATCGCCGAGGCGTGAGCATGCGCGGGGCGACCGTCGCTGCGCCCAAGGCGCCGGTCCGACGGACCGGGGCGCTGCATCTCTTGCTGCGCGCGCGCTCGAGCTGGATCGGCAGCTTCGGCGCCGACGCCTACGAGGAGAAGGTGATCGAGCGCCGCATTCTTTGGCGGCGCAATCTCGTGATCAGCGATCCGGCCGGCGTGCGCCATGTGCTGCTCGACAACGCCGCCAATTATTCCAAAACCGCGATCGCGCGCCGCCTGCTCGAGCCCGGGCTCGGCAAGGGCCTCATCACCATGGAAGGCGAGACCTGGCGCAAACACCGCCGCATCATGGCGCCTTCATTCGACTATCAGAGCATCGCCGCCGCCGTGCCTTCGATGGCCGAGGCAGCCGGCGATCTGGTCGCGCGGTGGAAGGCGCTCCCCGCCGGAACCGTGATCGACATGGCGCAAGAGATGCGGCGCGCCACGCTGCGCATCATCGCCAGCACCATGTTCTCGGCCGACAGCCGCGACATCGAGGCGCTGGTCGAGCGCTCGGTCGAGCGCTACCAGACCCAGCTTCGTCCCAGCCTGCTCGATTTTCTCGGATTGCCGGAATGGCTGCCGAGGTGGCGCCAGAAACACCTGGCGCGCGCCACGCTCGCCGAGGTCACCGTGGCGATCGACCGGATCATCGCCGAGCGGCGCGCCGCGCCCGAGCCTGCGCGCCCGGATTTGCTGGCGCGCCTCCTTTCCGCGCGCGACGACGGCGTGCCGCTCACCGCTTCGGAAATTCGCGCCCAGGTGCTGACGATCTTCATGGCCGGACACGAGACCACCTCGCTGGCGCTGACCTGGGCGTGGTATCTCCTGGCGCAGCATCCGGCGGCTCAGGCCAAGCTCGAGGCCGAGCTGGCGTCCGTGCTTGGCGGCCGGCCCCCGCGTCACGAAGATGTCGCCAACCTCGCCTACACCCGCATGGTGATGGAGGAGGCGCTGCGCCTCTATCCGCCGGCGCACACCATCTCGCGCCAGGCTCTCGGCCCCGACGAGGTGTGCGGGCGGCGCGTCAAGAAAGGCGCGATCGTCTTCGTCATGCCGTGGGTGCTGCATCGCCACCGCCGCCTGTGGGACAATCCCGACGCCTTCGTGCCGGAACGGTTTTCGCCCGAACAGAGCGCGGCCCGGCCGCGCTGGGCTTATCTCCCGTTCGGCGATGGCCCGCGCGTCTGCATCGGCGCGGCCTTCGCCCTGACCGAGGCGATCGTGGTGCTGGCGGCGTTGGCGCAGCGCTTCCGCCCGGCGCTCGTCCCCGGTCAGACCATCGAACCCCACGGGCTCATCACGCTCCGCCCCCGCCATGGCATGATGATGACGTTGGAGAAGAGGTGACGAACTCGCGCGAATAATCGCAAGCGACAGGGAGCTGCGCCATGGGTGATTTCTTTCGCAATCGCTGGTGGGTGGTGTTCGCTTCGATCTGCGGCCTTCTCGTGGGCGGCGGCGCCGTCAACATCTTCGCCTTCGGCGTCTTCCTCAAGCCGGTCACCGAGGATCTCGGGATCGGCCGCGGCGCCTTGTCGTCCGGCCTGATCATGAGCACGACCTTGAGCGGGCTGGGCCTCATTCCGCTGGGCTACATGCTCGACCGCTGGGGTGCGCGGCAGGTTATGATCCCGGGCATCGCGCTCTTCGCATTGGGCGTCGCGAGCAAGTCTTTCCTGACCGCCGACCCCGCCGTGATCCTGACCGTGTTCGCGGTCGCGGGCCTGTTCGGCTGCATCGGCACGCCGGTGCCTTACGGCGCGGTTCTGTCACGCTGGTTCGACGGACGGCGCGGGCTGGCGATCGGCATCGCCACCGCCGGCGTCGGACTCGGCGTCGCGCTAGTGCCGCAGATCGCGGTGTTCCTGATCGGCCATTACGGCTGGCGCCACGGCTTCGTCGGTCTCGGCATCACCATCTTCGCGCTGGCTTGGCTGCCGGTCGCCCTCTTCGTGCGCGAGCCGCGCGACCGCGACCTGGTGCGGCACCAGGATGCGCCGCGCGGCATCGCGCTCGCCGGGGTGACGGTCTGGCAGGCGCTCAGGTCCTGGCGCTTCTGGGCGCTGACCGGCGCGTTCGCCATCGCCATCGCCTCGATCAACGGGACGCTCACCCACATGGTCGCGTTCCTCACCGACCGCGGCATTTCGGTGCAGGCGGCGACGGCGACGCTGTCCGCGTCCGGCGTCGCGCTCCTGCTCGGCCGAGTCATTTGCGGCTGGTGCCTCGACCGGTTCTTCGGTCCCTTGGTCGCGATCGGCTTCTTCATCGTGCCGATGGCCGGCATCGGGCTGCTGGCGAGCGGTGCGGGCGGCTTGGTTCCGCTGGCCGGGGCGGCCCTCTGCGGCCTCGGCGTCGGCGCCGAGGTCGATCTGATGGCGTTCTTCGTCAGCCGCTATTTCGGGCTTCATTCCTACGGCAAGATCTACGGCACCATGTTCGCCGTGTTCAGCTTCGCCAACGGTATCGGCTCCACCATCGCCGGCATGTCGTTCGACCGCTATCACGCCTACGGCCCGGCCTTCATGCTGTTCGAGGGGCTGCTGGTGCTGACCTGCGTGCTGGTGGCGCCGCTCGGGGCCTATCCCTATCCGGCGATGAAGCGCCGCCGCGTCAGCGGCGGCGGGCAGGAGGTGACGGCGTAGGATGAGTTTGCATTTCTGTCCCTCTCCGCGCAGAGCGGGGAGAGGGAAGGGGCCCGTCGCGACAGCGACGGGGAGGGTGTCTTTCAACCGCACGATTGCGTACGCCGTTGCCTCCCACCTCTCCCAACCCTCTCCCTCGCAAGCGGGCGGAGAGGGCTTTCAGCGGCGATTCCGGCGAAGCGATCTGTTCTAATCCGCCGGTGCGGCGCGCATTTCGTCGAACACGATGCCGGATTTTACCAGCGCGTCGATCTCGGCGCGGCTGTAGCCGGCTTCCTCCAGCACCTCGCGGTTGGCGGCGCCGAAACGAGGCGGCTTGCGGCGCAAGGCGGCGGGGCTGCGCGACATGCGGATCGCGTTGGCGACACCCTTGTATTCCTCCATCTCGACGATGTCGCCGCGTGCCTTGGTGTGCGGATGCGACAAGACGTCGGGGATCGATTCGACGACGCCGCAGGGCACGCCGCGCTCCAACAGCCGCGCGCACACCGCGTCGCCGTCCTGCGAGGCGAGGATGCCTTCGAGCTCCGCCCGCAGCGCCGCGCGGTTGGTGACGCGATCGGCGTTGTCGGTGAAGCGAGCGTCGCTCGCGAGATCGGGCCGGCCGATCTCGGCGCACAGGCGCTGGAACTGCCGGTTATTGCCGCAGCCCAGATAGATCGGCTTGGTCATGGTCGGGAACTGATCGTAGGGATAGAGGTTGGGGTGCCCGTTGCCGAGCCGCGTCGGCGCCTTGCCGGTGAGGAAAAAGTTGGTGGCGTAGGGGTGGCTCAGCATCAGCCCGCTCTCGTAGAGCGTGGTCTCGATGAACTGGCCGCGCCCCGAGCGCTGGCGCTCGTTCAAGGCCATGAGGATGCCGATGGCGGCGTTGAAGCCGGTGGCGAGGTCGACGACGGGCAAGCCCACGCGCAGCGCCTCGCCGCCCTTCTCGCCGTTGAGGCTCATCAGCCCTGACTGCGCCTGAACGCAGGCGTCATACCCGGCGAAACCGCCCAACGGCCCGTCCGCGCCGAAGCCGGAAATGCGCGAATGGATAAGGCGGGGGAAGCGCTCCTTCAGCACCTCGTCATAGCCCATGCCCCAGCGCTCGAGCGTGCCGGTCTTGAAATTCTCGATCATCACGTCGGCCTGCGCGAGCAGGCGGAACAGCACCTCGCGGCCCTGGGGCTTCGCCAGGTCGAGCGCGATGCCGCGCTTGTTGCGGTTGATGCCGAGGAAATAGGAGGCCGTGCCGTCCTGGAACGGCGGACCCCAGCCGCGCGTCTCGTCGCCTTGCGGCGGCTCGACCTTGACCACGTCGGCGCCGTGATCGGCCAGGATTTGCGTACAGAAGGGGCCGCCCAGCACGCGCGAGAGATCGATCACCCGGATCCCGGTCAATGCGCCCATCGTCTCGCTCATGCTCGAACCTTTTCCGTGACGCCGAAAATCTCGGCCGCGAATTTGGGATAGATCGACGCCAGCTCGCGCGCCACCGGACCGCGCAACTGGGCGAAGAGATCGGCATCGGGCAGTGGCGTCGCGCCGACGCGCTCGGGACAATCGAACGCGAAGCCGGTGTTGTCGCGCACCTCGTCGAGCGTGTGGCCGGGATGGATGGTCTCGAGCCGGAAGCGGCCGCGCATGGCGTCGAACGCGAAATGACAAAGCGGCGTCACCAGCGCGACGGGGCCGCCGCGCCTCCATACGTTGGGCGGGCTGGTCCCCGGCGCGCTGACGAACCCGACCTTCTCGACCAGAGTGCGACGCGAATGCTCGGTGCGGAAGAGGATGATGCGCGGCACCGCGAAATAAAGGAAGGCCGAGCCGTAGGACCCGGCGAAGCGGACCTTGGGCCGGGCATAGTCGCCGATCGCGACCAGATTGATGCTGCCGTCGCCGCCGATCTCGGCGCCGGAAAAGAAGAACACGTCGATGCGGCCCTGCGCCGCGGCGTCGAACAATTCGCGCCCCCCGTCGGTGAAGAGATTGTGCTCCGGGCTTTGCTGCAGGGACACAAGCGGCGTGCCGCCGGTACGGCGCCGCTCGAGGAAGGCGGCGGCGGCGGGAATGGGCGAGTTGGCGCCGACCGCGACATGGCGCGCGCCGGCGAGGAGGCGGCGCACCGTCTCGATCAACACCTCCTCGGGCGCGATTTCAAGCCGCGCGGCGGGCATGGACAAAGCGGTCGAGATAGCGGCGGAACCCGTCCTCGGTCGCGGCCAGCGCCAGGTACTCGCGCAGGTGCGCGGTGTCCTCGGGCTGGTCGAGCCGCATCGGCCAGGCACCGCGCTCGGCCACCGCGACCGCACCGAAATAGAAGGCAGGAATGGTTGCCGGCGCAAGCGTCTCGTCGAGCAGCAGATCGTCCGCGACGATGCGCTCGACCGTGGCGACGCTGGTCTTCGCGGCATGCGCCATCGTGAAGAGGTCGCGCCGCCGCCCGACCCAGACATTGCCGCGCCGGTCCGCCATCGGCGCATGGAAGAGCGCGACGTCGGGCTTGAGCGCCGGCAGCGCCACGATCGGATCGCCCGGCTGGAACGGGTTGTCGATCACTTTCCAGTCCGGCCGCTGCGCCAGGATGTCCGAGCCGATGATGCCCCGGAGCGTCGCGAAGGGCGTGCCCATCTCACTGGCCCGCAGGGCCGCATGGATCGCCGGGCAGGTCGCGTCCTTGACCCTGACGCGTCCCTCGCGCACCGCCGCCGAGAAACGCGGCGCCGGCCCCAGCTCGCCGAACCCGATGGCCGAAGTCTCGACCGTCGCGACCGCGCCCGCGCCGATCAGCAGGTCCGCCGCCAGGCTCGAAGCGGGAACGGTCAAAAGGTGCAAATTGCGTACCCCGCGCCGAATGATCGCGCGCACCGCCTCCATCGGAACGCCGGAATAATCCGCCGGGATCGCCAGCATCGCGCCGTCGGCGACGAGCGCAAGCGCTGCGTCGAGCTCGTCGCCGGCGCGCGCGCTGCTCACTGCATGCGCTCGATCACGCAGGCGATGCCCTGGCCGACGCCGATGCACATCGTGACGAGCGCATAACGCCCGCCGGTGCGGTGGAGCTGGCGGATCGCGGTCAGAGCGAGCCGCGCGCCCGACGCGCCCAGCGGGTGGCCAATGGCAATGGCGCCACCGTTGGGATTGACGCGCGGGTCGGCGAAATCGATCTCGAGCAGCTTGAGGCAGCCCAGCACCTGGCTTGCGAACGCCTCGTTCAACTCGATCACGTCCATGTCCTTGAGCCTGAGCCCGGCGCGCTCCAGCGCCTTCTTCGTCGCCGGCACCGGCCCCAGCCCCATGACCCGCGGCGGCACGCCGGCGATGGCGCCGGAAAGGATGCGCGCCAGCGGCTTGGCACCGGTCTTTTCGCCGGCCGCGCGCGTGCCGACGATGAGGGCCGCGGCGCCGTCATTGATGCCCGAGGCATTGCCCGCCGTGACCACGCCGCCATCGTTGAGCGCCTTCAATTCCATGAGCCGCTCGAGCGTGGTGTTGGGACGCGGATGCTCGTCCTGGTCGACGAGCGTACCGGCGCCCTTGCGCGCGCCCGGCACCGTCACCGGCAGCAGCTCCTCGTCGTAGAAGCCCGCCGCTTTGGCGCGCGCGTATTTCTCTTGCGAGGCGAGCGCGAATTGGTCGCTCTCGACGCGGGTAATGGCGTTCTCGCGGGCGACGTTATCGGCGGTCTCGGCCATCGAATCCATGCCGAAGCCCTTGGCGATCTTCGGATTGGGAAAGCGCGGGCCGATCGTGCTGTCGAAGATCTTGGCGTCGCGGCTATAGGCGCTCTCGGCCTTGGCCATGACGAAGGGCGCGCGGCTCATGCTCTCGACGCCG
>Ga0209415_10000114_pt1 | contig 121166 bp, 113 predicted proteins | sample PeaSoiSIISIP2007_FD_187696 | JGI IMG/M metagenome (GOLD analysis project Ga0209415, IMG submission 187696) | Peat soil microbial communities from Weissenstadt, Germany - SII-SIP-2007 (SPAdes) (version 2) | ecosystem: Environmental > Terrestrial > Soil > Wetlands > Peat | place: Germany...
AGCAGGAGTTGAAGCAGGAGTTGAAGCAGGAGTTGAAGCAGGAGTTGAAGCAGGAGTTGAAGCAGGAGTTGAAGTTGAAGTTGAAGTCGAAGCCGGAGTTAGAGCCTGACTTATGGGAGAGATTATTTGTGGCGTTTTGAACTTTGGCAGGATATTAAAAACAGCCCCTGTGGCGATAGCCAGTATAACACCGGCAGATAGAACAAACATTGATATAGAACGTTTAACCATAGGCGTCTCCTTTACTTAGTGGTTGAATATTTCAAGGTTGATTTACTAGAAATATGTTGTGTTCATTATAGCATCTGACGAACAGATTAATAAGTCGTAAACCTCCGGACTACTGACAACTTAAATATAATATAGGTATCTTAATCCTGAAATAGTAAAACTTGACAAGAGAAGAAACTGGGGAGTAAGATAAATTTAGGTTATCACCTTTAGGTGGAATAGGTTTTCATTAAACACTGGATGGAGGTGGGATTTGGAAAATCTAACAACGCAAGACCACTTACAACAGGTTATTCGAGTAGCTCAGGGATTTTACGCACGGAAAGACCGAGCGCATGATTTAGAACATGCGTTAAGGGTTAGGGAGTGGGGGACGAAACTGGCTGAGGAAGAAGGAGCAGACGTTCAGGTCATAGAATTGGCTGCGCTTCTTCATGACATTGGTCGTTCTGGAGCGGTAGAAAAAACGCATGCGGAAAGTAGCGCTGGACTCGCTGTTAATATTTTGCACAAAACCGGATATGCTGAGGACATAGTTCAGAGAGTTAAAGAGGCGATCATTTCCCATTCACGTGAAGCAGGGCACGAACCCAATACTCTAGAGGCGAAAATTTTATATGACGCTGATAAATTGGATTTTGTGGGTGCCATTGGGCTGGGACGTTTGTTTACCATGGCAGGGGTAGAGGGCTGGCCTTTAGTGGGCGAAAATTCCTGTGCAACGTTTTATCATGAGAAAATATGTAATTATCAAAAACATTTATACACGAAAGCTGCCAGAGGTTATTTTGAACCGATGTTTCTTTACATGGAAGGATTTTGGCAAGAGTTACATGCTGAACGACTTAAATTTTCGCTTTTTGGACAAGCTAATTCTGTATCAGAGCTTATTTGGAAAGGATGAAATTCTAAAATGCGTTGGCTTTGGCGTTTATTGACCCTTATTGTTCTTTTAGGGTTCTTACGAACTTTAATAGTCCCACAACCTAAAGCGTTTATCAGCTGGCCAGAAAGGTCAAACTGGGTGCCAAAAATCCAGGGGGAAATGAAACAACTGCAAAGATTAACTCAAGATTTGCCCGCTAGTCTTGAAGTGGAAGTTCGTCGTCTTTGGAAGGATTTTCGACCGGATGGGGATGATAAAGAAGTTTGAGGTTTGATTTAACAAAGTGGTCGAGAGATTGTCTTGCGAAAAGCTGAAAATGTGGTATATTTAGAATACTGGAATATAAAGGAGTGACGATTAATGGTTGGAATTACAGAAATTGCAGCTCAGAAAGTAAAAGATGTACTGAAATCCCAGAATAAGGAGAAAGCATTTCTTCGTCTCTATCTTGTTGGGGTTGGCTGAGGCGGGCCGAATTTCGGCATGACTCTGGATGAGTCAAAAACAGACGATGATATTCTTGATGAAGAATATGGCGTGTCATTAATAACAGATAAAAAACTTAGCTCATATTTAGCGGGAGCAACAGTGGACTTTATTGATTCCAAAAACGGTGGAGGTTTCGAAATACGTACGGCGAAGACTGCTGGTGGCAGTAGTTGTGGTGATAGTTGCGGCGGCAGTTGTTCATAAAATAGGTAAAATAGGTAAAAAAGATAGTAAAAAGAGAGCTTTAATCGAGCTCTCTTTTTCTGATCTCTGTTAGACCCCTTTGTTATTTGAATAATATAATGGAAGAGAAAAAATGGTTCACCCTGTAGGAGAGGCGAAACGAGAATATGAAATCCGTCCTTTAATTCAGGCCAAAAAGACTTGAGTATACTTCGTAAATGTGTTAGTCTAATGTCCATAACTGGAATACATTCGTCTATAAAGGGAGGAAGAACCGTGACTTTGTCATTAGAAGAGTCGAACCGTGCTATTATTACCATCTTGGGACGTGATCAAACTGGAATTATCGCTTGGGTCTCTGGACGACTTGCGGAATATCGCGTTAATATACTGGATATCAGCCAAACAATCGTAGATGAATTTTTCACGATGATTATGGTTGTGGATTTAAATCCAGCCAATATCGGACTGGTTGATTTGGCGCGCATTTTAGAACAAGAGGGAAATGAAAAAGGATTACAGGTCAAGGCTCAACATGAAGACATTTTTACGTTTATGCACCGTATCTAATTCTGCTCAGCATGAGATTTAAGTCCGGAGAATACGGGAGGAAAATCATGACAATTACTTTCGCACGAGAAGAAATCCAACAAACGATCAAAATGATCCATGAAGAGAATCTTGATATTCGAACTATTACGATGGGGATTAGTTTGCTTGATTGTGGCTCCGAAGATATTAGCCGAATGGAACAAAAAATTTATGATAAAATTACTAAAAATGCCGGCCAATTAGTAACGGTCGGCGAACAAATCTCAGCTCGTTACGGAATTCCGATTATCAATAAACGGGTATCGGTTACACCCATAGCAATTGCGGCTGCCCACTTAAATACAGACGAAATGGTGCGCATCGCTAAAACATTAAATCGGGCTGCTCGGGAGATTGGGATTAATTTTATTGGGGGTTTTTCGGCTCTGGTTCAAAAAGGATTTACAGTAGGGGATCTGGCACTTATTGACGCCATACCACAGGCCCTTAGTGAGACGGAATTTGTTTGTTCGTCAGTAAATATTGGTACGACTAAAACTGGTATTAACATGGACGCAGTTCTGAAGATGGGTCAGGTGATTCTGAAATGCGCTCAACTGACGGCAGACCAGGATGGTATAGCGGCTGCCAAATTAGTTGTGTTTTGCAATGCTCCAGAAGATAATCCGTTCATGGCCGGGGCTTTCCACGGCGTTGGAGAACCAGAGTGCGTGATAAATGTAGGCGTCAGTGGTCCTGGGGTAGTGGCAAAGGTCGTAAAAGAATTTCCTGCAGCGGATTTTAGTGAGCTATCTAATTTAATTAAACAAACTTCGTTTAAAATTACCCGTATGGGAGAATTGATCGGGCGCGCAGCTTCGAAGGCTTTAAATGTTCCTTTCGGAATTGTGGATCTTTCGTTAGCACCTACCCCAGCGATCGGAGACAGTGTGGCAGAAATTCTCGAAAATATGGGACTTGAACGATGTGGAACGCATGGTACAACCGCAGCTTTAGCGCTCCTTAATGATGCAGTTAAAAAAGGTGGAGCTATGGCGTCCTCTCACGTTGGAGGTTTAAGTGGAGCCTTTATACCAGTCTCGGAGGACGCAGGAATGGTAAAAGCTGTGGAAGTAGGGGCCTTGACTCTTGATAAGTTAGAGGCAATGACCTGTGTCTGTTCAGTGGGTTTAGATATGATTGCTCTACCTGGAGATGTCAGCGCTGAAACGATCTCTGCCATCATTGCGGATGAAGCTGCAATAGGGATGATCAATAAAAAGACCACAGCGGTACGAGTTATCCCTGCGATTGGAAAAAAAGCAGGCGATCGAGTAGAATGGGGAGGGTTGCTGGGGGGGGCACCAGTAATGGCCATTCATCCCTTTTCTTCAAAAATGTTTGTCAGTCGTGGAGGTCGTATTCCTGCGCCACTTATTAGCCTTTCAAATTAATATATGCCTTACGACTAAAATTGCCTAGATTCAGCAGTAATAGCGCAACTAGGTGGAGTGACAGGCAATTAAGAAGAACAAAGAATCTCTATGCTCCTTAAATCAGGCGTATAGATGACAGATAGAGTTTTTACAAATCAATAGAAATCAGGTACAATAATGATTGTGATTAAAGCAGTTGACTTTTCTTTGGGTTATGGAACGTTATTCTAGTGCATGAGTTGGCAATCGAAGGCGGGCCTAAAAAACCGCCGCGGGCATACCGATGAAGTTCCTGGTGGTGGCTTTCGACGCCCAGTCAAGGGTTGCTGCTGGGAGTTAAGGATGAGGGGGATCCGCAATGGCATGCGGGCGTGACCCTTTTCCGTGGAGGCCTAAGTGCGTGGTTTCAAAAGAGGCTACGGCTTAGGGTAGAACCTGCATTAGGAAGGAACTTAGTGCAGTGTAGCCTGCCTTGAGGTGGGAAAGTTGGGAAGGCTCAAAGGGTCTGGGCTGTGTTGGCCGATGCTTTCCAGACTGCCGGAAATGCTTTTCTGCAAAAGAGGCTAGATTGTCAAGCAGTGTAAAGGAAACTTCTAGAACGTGTACTGACGAGGATTGAAGTGCGGACTAAGTGGCGATCAAGTTCTGAGTGATGGTGACACCTCAGGCTGGGGAAAAGGAGAAATCGCCTTGCAGGAAACTGAAGGAACTCAGTGGGAAAACCTACTTGACCTAAGCCTCAATATTGACTCGTCAGCTTCCTAACGCCCAAAGAAAAACACGCCTCTCAACTGAGAGGCGCTTGTTTTTAGTGAAAATCAATTATTTTTATTGCTTAGTAAGATATTGTCTATCAAACATTGCAGGATTTTTAAGGTTATATCTCGAATAAGTATAAAATCAACCATAAACAACACATATAACCACGTAAAAACACATAAAAAGCTGAATCCAGACTTTATGTACTTGGAACGGGGGATTATTTTGGGGTGAATCACGTGCTTATTTACGTGTAGGGCTTACACCTTCTGCCCGAATCCGTCAACTAACCTCGTAAGCTATGGAAAGGTGGACAATTTCTTGCTGATTCCCTTCTCTGTACGGATGTGGCTAGGAAGCGTAACATTGTCAGGCCTACTTTTATTAAGTAGTCTTCCGACATTAGCTTCAACACAAACTACAAACATCCGACCATTAATGAAGCCTATGCTTGCGGCTTCAACCATTGTACCAACCGGAACCTATATCGAAGCTGTGCGTCAACAAATTCGATGGACTGGAAGCCCTGGGATGATCGAAACTGTTTCCTCGTCGGAAAAGCAGGTTGCAAACCATAGTAAACCAGGTGCAGATGGTGCTTCACCCACGAAAACAACACAGACTGCTAAATCCACTGCAGATAACAGGAAACTTGTTCAAGTAGCAACATCCCAGCAAAAGGTATCTCGGTCCGAGAGTTCTGATCTTTTGGATCATGCTCTAAGCCTACAAGGTGTTCGCTACGTCTTTGGAGGAACCAGCCGTAGTGGGTTTGATTGTTCGGGCTATACCCAATACGTATTTCGAGGATCAGGAATTTCTCTGCCCAGAACTGCCTCTGAGCAATTTAGAGTGGGGTCGTCAGTGAGTCGAGCACAGCTGAAATCAGGTGACTTGGTATTCTTTACAACATATGCTTCAGGAGCATCCCATGTTGGAATTTATATCGGTGGCGGAAGTTTCATTTCTGCTTCTAATAATGGGGTGAGTGTTTCAAACCTGGATAGTGGCTATTATGCGAGTCGTTACATTGGTGCTCGTCGCTATTAGTGTTACTTAGTCAAAGAGAACAAGGAGGAACTCATAGGAGTCCCTCCTTGTTCTCTTTGTGCGTATCAGACCCTCGTGCGCTACATTGCTGATTAATAAAACGAGGCATTGCCCCCTATTGGTACCCTCAGACTAAAGCTGTGGTAACCAAGGTACCGGTTGGTAATTTATACATTCTCCACCCGGTTTAGCAAAGGGAAATAAAGGATTTTGAATGTAAGAATCTGAAACAGTGCATTTGTGGGTTCGTTTAAAATAACATTTTCGACATAACTCAACTCTGTAATTTAGGATCACTAAAGATTTCTCCTTTACAATGGTGCCGGTAAGGGCGTCAAACGAAAATAATCATAAATCGTTGCGGCTGCGCTATGTGGTAATCCAGCTGCGTGGAGCTCTTCGATGCTTGCACGTTGAATGTCGTCAAGAGATGGGAAATGATGTAACAGTTGTTGCTTGCGTTTTGGACCTATACCTGGGATTCCATCGAGAGCCGAGAGTGTCATCCTTTTTGCCCGTTGTTGGCGATGAAACGTGATGGCAAAGCGGTGGACTTCATTCTGGATCCTGCCGAGTAAATAAAACGTGGGATGGTTTTTGGGTAAAACGACCGGATTACCTGTTTGATCTATCAAACCGTGGGTTTGGTGACGGTCGTTTTTTACCATTCCAGCCACTGGAATCATTATATTAAGTTCTTTGAGAGCCTTGGTAGCCGCATTGATTTGACCTTTACCCCCGTCAACTAAAATTAAGTTCGGCAGAGGGCCGCCTTCTGAAACTAACCGTGTATACCGACGTAAAACGACCTGACCCATGGCTGCAGTATCATCTGAATTCTCCATAGGTTGAATTTTATATTTTCTGTACTCTTTGCGCTGGGGTTTACCCTCGACAAATTGAACCATACCGGCAACGTTATGAGTACCGCCTATATTTGAAATATCAAAAGCTTCAATTCGACTAGGAACGGGGATGTTTAAGAGTTCCCCGAGAGTAGCCAAAGCCAATTGTATTTCAGATTGCTGGTGTATTTCTAAAGTAATTTGGTCGTGCAGAGTGGTTTGAGCATTAGACATCGCCATCTGGACGAGTTCTCGTTTTTTTCCTTTTTGAGGAATAAGGATGGGAAATAGGTTTGTTAAGACTAAAGATTCAACCGGTGGGAGCAAGATCTCCGGAGGCCAAACTGCACGTTCAATATAGAATTGTGCAACAAAAGAGATGAAAGCTTCTTCAGTCTCTTCATAATAAGGAAAAATGAAACTTTCGCGTGCCAGTAACTTGCCAAGACGTATATAAAAAACCTGAATGCACATCTGGTCTGTGGTTATCGCATACCCTACAACATCACGATCTATGAAATCATTGAGGGTGATGTTTTGCTTTTCTTGAAGGAGTTTTAAATCTTTGATAAGGTCTCGATATTCTCTCGCCCGTTCGTAATGGAGCGACTCGGATGCCGTTCGCATTTTGTCCTCGATGAGGGTAATTATTTTACTCTGGTCTCCTTTAAGAAACGTTGAAACATCTTTGCGCATTTCTACGTAGGCATTAAGCGGTACGTCAGTCACGCAAGGGGCAAGGCATTGTTCCAAATGATAATAAAGACAGGGTCGAGTGGGGATTTGACGGCATTTTCGAAACGGGAAAAGTCGATTAAGTAAACGTGCAGCTTCTTTGGCAGCAGTAGCGTTTGGATAAGGACCGAAGTATTTACCACTGCCTTTTTTTACTTGCCGAGTGACAAGGATCCGAGGGTGGTTTTCTTCAGTGATCATCAAATAAGGGTAGGTTTTATCATCTCGCAAGAGGATATTGTACTTCGGGTTATGTTTTTTAATTAAATTGCATTCTAGGACAAGAGCCTCAACTTCGGATTCGGTCATGATATATTCAAAATCGGCAATTTGCGTTACTAGTCGCTCAGTTTTACCATCGTGTGATCCAGTGAAATATGACCTTACCCGGTTTTTTAAAACTTTAGCTTTACCGACATAAATAATCTGGCCCAGAGTATCCTTCATGAGATACACACCTGGCTTCTCTGGTAACAGGGTCAGCTTTTGTCGAAGTAGATCCATATTCCCACCTCAGTTCTTATTCTAGAGGGTTGGCTGGCGAGACGCAAGTTTTAAGGCACATATCTTGGTAAAAACGAACGTATATATGGTTAAAAGATTGTCATTTGTGAGGCAGTAGATGAAATATTAAGGGAGGGGGAGGGTATGCCAAGCTCCTGGGGACGACGACCGCGTAATGACCTATGGCAAGATTTACAAGCCTTGGCCCTATGGATTCTCATTATTGGGGTTATAGGTTACATTTTATTTCCTAACTTTTTTAAGGATATTTACTCACGGCTTTCTGACCCGGTGACTTCAACAAGTACGCTTAATGACAACTATACCCTAAATGCTTCGACAAACCTCAATACGAATGCCAGTGATCCGCAGACGGTGCTCGGGCAAGACTTCTCGAGTGTGTCCGATGCCCTCTATGGTAACGGAAAAAACGAGGTTTCCACTGGATATTGGATCATCTTTGTAGCTGAAGGTGAGTTTAAGCAGCTTGCAGTCAGCAGCGATGCCTATACCTTTCTTCTCCGACTTATTCAAAGCGATAAAAATGCTGAGGGGAACAGGACAGTCATATTAGCTGCTAATGGCCAAATTCAAAAGTTTTCTGTTAGTGAAGAAATTTATAATATTATAAATAATATGGCCTTAATTGTAGGCCGTGCCGCTAAATGATGATCAGAAATTAACGAAAGAGGAGTTTGGCACCCGCGGCAAATAAGGCGATTCCAAGAAACTGGGATGGAGCCCAAGTTAGGCGACTCATACCGAACCATCCGAAATGATCGATAAGCACAGCCATACTAACCTGACCGATGATAATGGCTGTGGTTGCATTACAGACGCCTATTTTAGGGATGCTTATGGCAACGAGTCCGACAATCAGAACACTGAGTATGCCGCCCAGATATAGATACCAAGGAACAGAAACCCAATTGTATTTTAATAGGGGGGACCGCCAAGCCAGTACGGCTATAATTGCGACCAGCGTACCGATGACATGGACTAGGAGTGTCGCAACAAATAGTGATGTTTTTTGGCTTAAAGATGAATTTAGGGTACCTTGTATCGCCATAGCAATTCCCGAGATTGTTGCAACTAAAAAAGGCAGAGAAATAAATTTTGTCATATAAATCCTCCTAAGTTTTTATTTAAAAATAATAGAAAAAACTATTAATTCCGTTAAGATGTATCAGTATTCATTAGAAAGGTTAAGGGAAAAATGAAAAGGTAAAATAAATATTAAACAAAGAGGTGGCGTCATGGACATTGATTATAACTTAGTGCAGCGCGCCCAGATGCTACTCACACTAGAACATCCGTTAAATCAAGTTCAAGATATCCTTCTACGCGAAGGTTATCCACAAGAGCAAGTTGTAGAATTAATGGATGCAACTGCAGAAGTTTTGAATTATCTCGTTCCTCCGCAGTATGATGAACACAAAATCGGTATTGATATTCTTCACCCAGGAGAAAAAGTTGAAGGGCGTAAGCCAACCGTCGATATCTTAATTGATAAACGGTCCGGTAAATTAGAATTAATGACTCCTCACCAACCAGAAACATGGCGCGTTGCGAATGAAGTCCGTAAGGCAATTAAACGGCAACGACATACTATGAAATATTATCACTAATTCTAAGGACTGTAAGTGTTAGGTAAAAACTTACAGTCCTTTTTTACTGTTCATTATCTTTTCTAGAAATACGAGAATTATGTTATAATAAAAATAATAACAATTTTGGGAAAGAAGGGTCAGGAGTGGAATTTAATCCAATCTTAAAAGGATTAGAAGATATATATGGAAAATTGATCATAGAACAACGCCTTAACCGCCAAGATGGTCTCCAACTGTTACAAACGACCAATGTACTTGGTTTGGGTTACTTGGCGAATGAGCGGAGACGCGCGATGACCGGGGATCAGGTATTCTTTAATAATAATGCCCATATTAATTATAGTAATGTATGTAAAGTACGCTGCGGACTTTGTGCTTTTGGTAAAGACCTTGGCGAAAAGGGATCGTATACGATGTCCGTTAACGAGGTGGTAGATAAAGCAAAGCAGTTTTCTGCTCAAGGAGTAACAGAAATTCATATCGTCGGGGGGATACATCCAGACCTGCCTTTCTCCTATTACCTAGACATGATAAGAAAAATCAAAGAACATGCTCCTCAAGTTAGTCTTAAAGCATTTACTGCGGCAGAATATGATTATTTTGCGCAAATGGAGAAGGTATCCATCGAAGAAATTTTAAAAACTTTTAAACAAGCAGGACTAAGTTTTATTCCAGGTGGTGGAGCGGAAAATTTCAGCCCAAGGGTTCGTGAAATTATCTGTCCTGGAAAATTAAGCGGAGAACGCTGGCTCGAAATTCACAGAATTGCACACCAATTGGGAATTCCAACTAATGCAAATATGCTTTATGGACTTATTGAAACAGACGAAGAATTGATCGATCATCTAATGGCTTTACGAAATTTACAAGATGAAACACAGGGCTTTTATGCGCTGATTCCTACCGCTTTTCATCCTCAAAACACTAAGTTTGAAGAGGTTCCTCAAGCGAGTGCCCTTCGGACGTTGAAAGTGATTGCCGTGGCACGTTTGATCTTAGACAATTTTCGTTACATAAAAGCATATTGGGTTTCTTCCAGCCCTCAAGTAGCTCAAATGGCTCTTTCTTTTGGTGCCAATGATCTTGATGGGGTCGTGCGTGAAGAGAAGATTTATCATACAGCAGGTGCAACTAGTCCTCAAATGCAAAGCGAACAACAGCTTATTCATATGATTCATGAAGTAGGGTTAGAGGCTGTTGAACGGGATACTTATTATCATGTTTTAAAAACAATTCGCCCCTAATTGGGGCAAGAGAGAAAAGTTAGAACCCAGAGGTGAATCAAATGCGTATTGCGGTATTGTCAGATACTCATTTACGAGTGGGCAAATCTCTTCCCCATTTTGTCTGGGAACACTTAACTCAGATAGATATGATCCTTCACGCTGGTGATTTGACACATATGGGCTTATTGGATGAGTTGGCTAGTATTGCACCGGTTAGGGCAGTGAGAGGGAATTGTGATGGTTGGGATGTTCCTTTGCCAGATCGGGATATAATTGAATGCGAGGCATGGAGAATTGGGTTAGTTCATGGAAATGTGGGCAAGGGCAATACACCAGAACGTGCCTTTGCTCAATTTAAGGACCTCTCAGTCGACTTGGTCGTTTTCGGCCACAGTCATACCCCGTTTATGGAATGGCGCGATGGTATTTTGTTATTTAATCCAGGATCTCCAACGGACAAAAGGCGTGAGCCTCAATATTCCTTTGGGCTATTGGATATCCAGCCAGGGCAGGTTAAAGCAAAACATCTGTACTTTTGAAAGCCGGTGGAAGAAATGAAATATCGCAGGAATAAGGTGAAACGTGAACACGGCATCATTCAGAATGCCTTATTATGGCTTGAAAATTTAGGCCGTCTATCGGAAGTAACTGACATTATTCCTGGCGTTATTGAAGTGAGCCATTCCTCAGAACGTGGAATAGTCTATAAATATGAGACGCAAACAGGATGTAAACTTTTACTTAAAAGCAACGGTTCAATTCAAGAAGTATTTGTAGTAACAAAAGAACCGGCTTGTGTTCAAGAATGGGTTAAGAAAGAATTTCCGCCAGATTCTCCCCAACTGGAATCTCAAATTGTATCAGAAAGTAAACCGCAATTACTTTCTAGGAAAAAGTTGTCCGTCGTTCCCCGAAAATTGAAACCTGGACAGAAGAATAAGACTTCTACTCGGGGTTTGCCTCACTCGAAAAAGCGCCCCTCTAGAAATATTCATAAGCCTAGCAGAGGGGACCAAGATTCCCCGAATCTTGCTGACCGCTTGGACCTTGCTACTCTCAAAGCCTTATGTCATTTAAAAAAGTCGCTGGAAAACGCTAAAATTCAAGACATCAAAGCTAAGTTTAAAAATCCCTTGCAACAGTGAAAACAGCTTAGGACAAATAATTACCCTGAGCTGTTTTTTTAAGTTATAAGTATGGAGGGACTGTCGCATGGAAGTAGGTGGCATATTAACGCCGGGCGGGATCAACCGTATAGATCATAATCAATTGAGAGTTGGCGAGCGACTACTCGTTGAAGTTATACAGAAAACAGGAGAAAGTGAAGGCACTATACGAGTAAAAGGGCAAGACCTGTTCGCGCTTTTGGAAACTTCAACCAAATTAGGAGAACAGTTCTGGGTTAAAGTAGGCGATACGAAAGAAGGAAGCCTACTGTTGATACGCGAACCGTTGCTGGATAAGCAAGAGGATATTCAAGGGATTCCTCAACAGGTCCAACAGCTTACAGAAAGAGGATTGCCGATTAATCAAGATATGATAACTCTCCTCACAACATTTTCCGCCGCAAATTCAGACAGTTTTGGCACCCTTTTAGAGAATATTCAAGGCACAATGACGGACGAATTTCTAGTCAACTTGCGGAAAGCAATTCCATCGTTGGATGAGTTGTCCGAGGGAAACGGAGCGGAGAAGCTTGTAGAGTGTTTAAAGAAACTTGGCCTCAATTATGAACAGCGCCTACAACAGATGCTAAAACTAGGTTCTCCAGCAAAGGAAGTTGAAAAAAACAATCTCAGAGAAACCTTCAAATTTAAGCTCCTTGAGGGCATCCAGAATCAAGAAGGACAGGACCTTCATGACCCAGATGGGCCTTTAGCTCATTTGCTTCAGAAGATAACTGGACAACAATTGTGGTTTAAAACAGGGGCTCTAGATAATGCCTTTATGTTACTCCATCTGCCGTTATTCAATCAAGGACAGCTTGTGCCGGTACAAATAGCAATTGAAAGTGCTCGTAAAGGATCTAAAATGGATGAACAGCACTGTCGTGTAGCAATTCAGATTGAAACCCAGCAGCTTGGCGACATCGGCATCGATGCGTATTTTAATCAGGATTTACTCACTTTTCGAGTACTTACTCGTAACCTCCCCTTCCTGCCCCAACTCTTGGAGGCGGTTATGCCTGAAACGAAAGAAGGATTTGCTAAGTTGGGTTTTAATTTAGCAAAAGTCGAGACAGGAGATCTAGACCAAAGCTTAGAATTTCAGAATTTCCTGCGAGGGATTAGAAGAAGTGGAGTTGATGTGCAGAGATGAATGATAAGATAGGGAAGGCGGCGGCCTTAGTTTATGATCATTCAGGAGCACCTCGTATCGTGGCCAAGGGGGTTGGAGAAATTGCTCGGAAAATGATCGAAGCTGCAGAAGCGGAAGGAATTCCTATCCAAAAGAATGAGGTACTTGTTGAAGCATTGATGCAGATAGAGTTGACAAAGGAAATTCCCCCCCAGCTTTATCGTGCCGTAGCGGAGATCCTGGCCTTCATTTATCGACTAGAAAAGGTGAAGTCACGTGCCAGCACGTCATCCAGCCATACATAATTTGTATAAAAAAAGCGGCTATTGCCGCTTTTTTAATGTATCAGACCCCCATGCCTCTGTGCGGCATCACTGATGAATGAAATGAATTCTTATTTCAGGGCAGAAAGTATAAATTTTTGGGGTTCCTTAAGAGGAATCCAAGGAATTTGTAGGGGCAATTCATGAATTGCCCCTACAGGATACCTATTGACTGGTATGAATTCGAATTGAGAGTGATTTCTAGTTATAAAATGACCGAGCCGTAGCTCGGTTTTTCTTACAAATTATTATTAGCTGGTTAAGGCTTCCTTTTCTCGCTTCCTTGATAAGCGCCGTCGTGCTAACATTTCGGCCACTTTTCCACTATCACCGAGGCGAATACCCTGTAATCTCCATTCGCGGAAGGTCTGCCAAAATTGTTGTTCCGAAATTTTTCCAGTATATCTTTCAGATTCTACATCATAGGGCCAAAAAACATCGACCCACAATGTTCCTTTATTACTTAAAACCATTACAAAATGAACAAGTTCTGGGTTAGGAGATTCAGAATCCTGCATCAATATGTGTGAACGGCCATTAGGGAAATCTGTACGCAGATAATTAAACTTCATTAATAATCCCCCTTTGTGCGATTCTAGATAAGTACTGACATTCAATTTTAGTATAACATAATTTGTTAAATAAAACGATCGGCTTTTGCGGTTCAAAGTCTTCTTACCTTAAATTATGCTATTTGTTGAATAAAAGTTCACACGGTAGAATGTATACAGAGACTGAGTTTAGGATAAACTAAAAACGAAAAAATTAAAAGGGGGTCAATAATGCTAACAGTTATTCATACGTTTAACGGTCCAGATGCAGACCGTATTTTAGGTGAAGTTCGTACAGGGATTCAGTCCGTGCAAGATATTGAAGGATTCAAGTTCGCCTCAGTAAATAAACAAGATAATACATCGGACATCATGCTTTTCTCAAAATGGGAAACCCGTTCTGCTTATGAAGATTGGGCCGACACCGTCGGCGAAAATAAAGCATTCAAATCAGCAACGCCGCAAATGTTTGAGGTTCTTGAAGAAAAATATTAGTAGAAAGTAAGAGGTGCCAAGGGTAATCCAGGGCACCTCTTTTGTGTTGAACTTGGGAGTTGCTTGAGAAGGTTAGGAGTGTTTAACTAAATCCTGATAAGCTAATTCCAGAACCCTCATTACTGATTCTTTGGCGATCGGAAAGGGAATATCATCGATTTGACGAACTGGCATTATGCCCATGAGGGCATTGGTCATGAAGATTTCATCGGACATCAACAAGTCTGATATCGAGTATAAGTCCTCGTAAGTTGGTATTTGCAGAGAGCGAGCTAAACCAAGAAGTAGTTGACGACGCGTTCCTGGTAAACATCCACTAGCCAGAGAAGGGGTAAAAAGTGTCCCATCTTTAATAAAAAAGAGATTGCTCATCGTTCCTTCGGCAAGATATCCTTTAGTATTAAGCCACACGCCTTCGTCAGCACCTTGAAGATTAGCAGCTTCCTTGGCCAAAATATTTTCCAAATAATTGGTAGATTTTATAGCGACCAGTGGAGACTGCTCGTTGCGTGGGGAAGGTAAGATGTGAAGTCGTATCCCTAAGGCATATTGAGCGGGCGTGTAAGGCACTAATCTCTTGTGGAACAGGAGAGTGGAGGGAAGATTAGAGAGGGGCGCTCCACCGCTTAAAGTGACCCGAAGTGCCCAGGGAAGTTTACTAGGATTTTGTTCGATAAATTCTTGTACTTGCTTCAACCATTCATTTTTATCTGGTAGCTTGAGCCCGAGAAAATTAGCTCCTTGGTTCATACGTTGCCAGTGAAGATCAACAAATAGAGGCGCTTCATCAGTGACGAGGAGCGTTTCGAAAACTCCAAATCCAAACAGAGCCAGGCGGTCATGGGAGAATAATGTCTCACAAGGAATCATTAAGATGTCCTTTCAAAACCCTAAACAGGGCTTTTGCTTTATCCAGTGTCTCATAATATTCACTTTCGGGTATAGAGTCTGCCACAATTCCTCCGCCGACATTAATAAAGGCCTGTCCGTCTTTTAGAAAGATTGTGCGGATGACAATATTCAAGTCCCAAGCGCCATCAAAGCCCATATAGCCAATGCTGCCCGTATATAATCCGCGTTTGTAAGGTTCCATTTCTTCAATGATTTCCATGGCTCTAATTTTGGGAGCTCCGGTGATCGATCCGCCCGGAAAAACTGCTCGGATAATATCACTGGGCTTTAGCCCTTTTAATAGTTGTCCGGTAATGGTTGAAGCGAGATGCCAGACAGTCGGGTATTTCTCAAGGGCAATCAAATCTCGAACCTTGACAGTTCCAAATTCGCAAACTCGCCCTAGGTCATTCCGTTCCAAATCAATAATCATAGTCAACTCGGCACGGTCTTTTGGACTATTTTGAAGCTCAGATGCTTGCAACTGATCTTCGGACGGAGAATCTCCACGGGGGCGCGTTCCCTTAATTGGGCGGGTTTCAATTTTCCCATCCGACATAATTTGAATAAATCGTTCGGGAGAACTGCAAAGTACTTGGAAATCCGGGTAAGGTAGAAAAGCAGCAAAAGGAGAAGGATTTTGTCTGTGGAGTTGAGAATAAAGTTGCCAGGCATCCCCTTCCCAAGCCATGGAAAAACGCTGGGTGAGATTGGCTTGGTAAATATCCCCGGCATAAATGTAATCAATCACGCGTTTTAAATCAGCTAAATACTGTTCATGCGAGACGCTGGGGTTTATGGTTGAATGAGAATAGGTAGTTTGATTGTCAAAGGCTTCTAGTTCGGAAAGTCGTTCTGGAACAAATGAGTATAAGAGTTGTTCCAAGCGCTCGATTCGAGCCTGAGCTAAATCGGTATGGCATGTTCCCTCTTCGTCAATACCACAGGCTGTGATCCAATAGTTTCTCTGCGAGTGATCATAAATAACGATCCCGTCATACCAAGCGAAACGCCAAAGAGGTAACTTTAAATCATTTTCGGCGGAGTTCGGAAGGGATTCAATCTCGTTTTTCAGATCATAACTTAAAAAACCTACTGCTCCTCCTGAGAAAGGAAAGGGTGAATGAAGTGCGTGGTACTTATTGTGTGAATCGTCGAGGAAGTTAAAACATTCTGATTTTTCTAGAGAGATAATTTCCCGATACGAGCGGTTCGGCCAAAAAAGTTCAAGTTGATTTGTATAGGCAGTCGCCTCTAAAAAAGGGGATGAACCCATATAAGAATAACCGCCCAGCACTTTATAATCGTTTCCGCTATCTAAAAAAAATGGAGAGGCTTCTTCTTTAAAGGCCGAGAATAAGAGGTAAGGGAGAATTTCAATGGAGAGCGGCTTGACGATCCAGGGAGAGGGAACAGTTTTAGTTTTCCACGTTTTGGCATTGGTGATCGCATTTTTTAATAATTGATGTCCAGCTTGGGTTAAGATGGCCTCCGGGTGGAATTGAATTCCCTCGATAGGCAACGTCTTATGACGAATGCCCATGATTTCGCCATCCGTCGCCTCGGCAGTAATTATTAGTTCCTCAGGTAGGGTTGAACGTTCTATGATCAGCGAGTGATAACGGGTCACTTCTAAAGGATTATCAAGGTCACTGAAGACACCCTCTTGATCGTGATGAATGGAGACAGTTTTTCCATGAATGGGTCGCTTCGCCCGCACCACTTTTCCACCAAAGAATTGTCCGATGGCCTGATGTCCAAGACACACTCCCAAAATCGGTATCTGCCCCTTAAAGTGTTCGATGACGGCTAAGGATAAGGGGGAGTCACTCGGAGTACAGGGACCTGGTGAGATCACGATCAGGTCAGGATGCATTTCTTCAATGTCTTTTAAGGTGCAATCATCTTGACGTTTGACAATGATGTCCTCTCCAAGTTCACCAAAATATTGGTAGAGGTTATAGGTGAAAGAATCATAATTGTCTAGCAAAAATATCATTATTGTTTCCCCTTTAAACCCAGATGATTTCTAGATGCACAAATGTATCGAACCTCTTACTTTCACGGTCAGGGTGTCCTAATTACTAAACTCATCGTCATATTAGAAAGTATAAGTTTTGAGGTGCAAAAGTGCAACCATTTTAGACAGTTAACCAAAAAGAAAAGTTGCTTTACGCAACTCCTTTTTTAAAATTCTCATCATGTAACATATCGGTCAAGGCATCAAAGGCAGGTTGTAAGTTAGGGTCATTTATGCCCTGCAATATAATAGTCTGATTAATGGTGACCTGCCCTACACTTGCCCCTTCCACTTCAATCTGAAGTGACTGAACATCTAGGGTAAGAACATGACCATCCACAACAAATGTCATGCGCTTCGGTTTTGGAAAATTGGCCTGTAAACTAGTCATTCCAAGTAGGGCTGGACCAGAGGATGTCAAAGTGCTGGGAGTATGCAAATCACTCAAGACAAACGAAGACTCCAAAAGTAATTTTTGCATGATGGCCATATTCGTATTCCAGGGTAATTCTATGAGCTCAGAACGAGTATTTCCTGACGGTGAAACAGATAAAATAACGTACGATCCGTCTTGCGTTAAAAAAGGCTTTTCTGAACAACCGCTTAGGAACAGACTAGAAAATAGAACAGTAAGACTGAGTCCGAATGTTGAAAGCGTTCGTTTGGACAACAAAGCGGTATCCTTCTTCCTAACCAATATTGATGACAACCCATCACTCTACATACTATGTTATTCGTTGCAGAATGCTTATATCCTGCTTTTTCGTTGATACCTTTCGTTAAAATGGTGTACAATGGCAAAGAGAGGGGTTCAACACTGTGAGCAAAGACATCGTGTTTTTTGATATAGAGACGACGGGTTTAGAGGTTGAGCAGAATGAAGTTATTGAATTCGCTGCACTCCGAATTCGTAATGGCCAAATTCAAGAATCATGTCATTTTCTTGTTCAGCTTGAGCAAGAAATAACTGTTAAAGTCCTAATGCTCACTGGTTTACTGGCGGATGAACTTAGCAATTTGTCACCACTAAATGAGCATCGCCAAGAAATATTAGATTTTTTCGAGGACGCTATTCTCGTAGGGCACCATATAGCTTTGGATATATCTATCCTAGAAAAAAAACTAAAGGTTAATTTTCAGCAGTCTCAATGGGACACGTTGGAGTTGGCTCGTATCTTTTTTCCAACTGTTCATCACTATCAGTTAGCATATTTGGCAGAGAAGCTATCATTAGCCTCAGGAGAGAGAGGTGGACTTCACAGATCAGAAACAAATGCTTGGTTAACATGGAAACTCTTTGAGGCTTGTAACAGGAAGGGCTTAGAATATGATCTCAGCTTTTTTGATCAAGCTAAGGGCTTTCTGGAAGGATGGGCGGGAAGAAGTTTTATAGACGAAGCGTATAAAGAGATAACACGTCGTTTTTCTGACCGTCAGATTCGAACGGACTTTGTTACGGCACCAATTCCTGAGGGTCTATTCGCACAGAAAAAAACTCCAGCGCCTAACGTTCCTTGCTCAATCGACTGGGTTGTCGATAGTTTCTCTCCAGGCGGAATCCTTGAACGAAGTCTACCCGGTTATGAAAGCAGACCCGGTCAGGTAAGAATGGCAAAACTGATTGCAGAAGGTCTTTCCTCATCTCAACATGTCGTCGTAGAGGCTGGAACAGGGACGGGAAAATCGTTTGCATATTTAATTCCGAGCTTATGGTTAGCAGTCAAGACCGGGCAAAAAGTCGTGATAGCAACTCACACCATTCCTCTTCAGGCCCAACTTCAAAATAAAGATATCCCAATCTTGGAAAATATTCTACCTTTTTCGTTTCGCGTTGCCGTCTTGAAAGGTAAGAATAACTACTGTTGTCTGAAAAAATGGCAGGGATGCCTAGTCAATCCAGGAGAAATTCCTCGAGGGGAACAAAGACTGGCTCTTTTAAGTGTCCTAGTTTGGCTAAGAGAAACTCAAACTGGGGATTTGCAGGAAATCTCGAAGGTTCCTGGGCTGATGCAAATTTGGCCTAGTTTAAGTGCGGATAACGAAATGTGCATTCCCGGAAAGTGTTCGAAGGCAGGTGTTTGCTTTTTGCAAAGAGCCCGCAAGAAAGCTGAAGAAGCGGATCTCTTGATCGTGAATCATTCACTGCTTTTTTCCGACATTAAGACAGACTATAATGTCTTGCCAGAATATCATCGGCTGGTGATTGATGAGGCTCATCAGATCTACCAAACTGCTCTCCAGCATCTCGGTTCTGATCTGAGTTTGGACAATGTCACACGCATAATTGAAAACATCTATAGACTATCCGGTCCGAACTTTTACGGAACGGTTAGACAACGATTGGGGTCACTTGCCCACAATGTACCGGATGTACCTTGGGATGTATTTGAGAAAAGACTGGAGAATATTCCTGAAATTTGTGCTCTAGTTTTGGAACAAGCGAAAGAACTGTTCCAATTATTGTCGCTAATCTTAGGAACAGAACGCACGTTTCGATTTATTGCTAATCATGCGACCCAAACTTGGTGGCAAGGACTTAATGTTCAAATTGAGAATTTGTTTGGACGAATCAAGGCTTTGGCTACTCTCCTCGAAAGTCTGGTTAGCACTTTTAGTGGCGAGGATGGCGATGAAGCCGAAGAGTTAAAATACGTTTTAACAGGTCACCAAAGAGAGTTACAAGCCCTTCTGGATACGTTGATACTAGTTACAGACGTCAAAAATCCGAAACAAGTGACCTGGCTTGAACAAAATTCGAGACTGTTTTTAAAGACTTCTCCAATAGAAGTTAGTGATATTCTAAAAGAAAAAATATTTTCCCGGCTTGATGTTGTAATTTTGACCTCGGCCACCTTGAGCATATCCGATTCGTTTGGGCATTTTCTTCGAGATATTGGCTTACCGGAGGCGACAATTACGGCGCAGGTTGATTCACCCTTTGACTATGAACGACAGATGCGGCTCTTCGTAGTCAAGAAGGGTTTGAACCATCAAAATTCAGACGAGCAGAAAGCAAGGGATCTCTCAGAGTTCATTTATGAAGTGGCTGAGCGCATGGAGGGACGGACTTTAGTTCTTTTTACTGCACATAAATTACTTCGTGAAACGTATGCCTTATTGCAACTGAGACTGGCACAAATTGGTATTGCAACGCTCGCCCAGGGAATTCATGGCGAACGAAGCAACCTGCTCGAAGCTTTTAAGAGAAACCCCAAGAGCGTCCTTTTAGGTGCTAATAGTTTTTGGGAGGGGATTGATATCCCTGGTGATACATTATCGTGTGTTATCTTGGTTAAACTTCCGTTTTGGCCACCGACGTTACCTTTGATTGAAGCTCGTTCGGAATTTCTGAAATCTCAAGGTCGTGATCCCTTTCAAGAACTCTTTCTACCGGAAGCGGTAATCCGTTTTAAACAAGGGTTTGGTCGTCTTATTCGCTCTAAGGGAGATAGAGGGGTAGTTATTTTACTCGACGACCGAGCAATTGATAAATATTATGGTAGGTTTTTTTTGAGCTCTTTGCCAATTCAAACCCATGTCCGAGGAGAAAATAAACTCGTTTTTCGGAAAATCGACGAGTGGAACGCTCGGGAATTAGACGAAGAGCTTTTATAATCATCATAAAAATGATAAACTATAGAAAATCAAGGGAGGAGGTTAGGCTTTAGGTGAAACAATATCCCATTTCTCGTGATGGTTGGCTTTATCTGGCGATATCTGGAGTTTTAACGGTTTTAGCTTATTGGATTTGGCCGTGGCTTGTTATTTTACCAGGTATCGTGTTTGTGTTTATCGCTTTTTTCTTTCGTAACCCTGAAAGAGATATTCCAACTGATGAATTATCGTTGGTTTCCCCGGCTGATGGCGTTGTCATGGATGTGGAAAGGGTCTTTGAGGACCAATTTCTTCACGGAGAAAGCATACGTGTTCGTATCTTTTTAAGTATATTTAACGTTCATGTTAATCGGAGTCCGATGGTCGGTAAAGTTGCCTTTCGTGCGTATAAACCAGGCCAGATGATACCTGCCTTTAAAAGTCATGCTTCAGAACTGAATGAGAAAAACTATGTTGGAATCCAAAATAAGCATTTGCAAATCTTAGTGACCCAGGTGACTGGATTTATTGCACGTAGGATCGTGTGTTGGGTGAATAACGGAGATATCGTGGCCAAAGGGGAAAGGTTCGGTTTAATCAAGTTTGGTTCCTGTACGGAGATTTTTGTTCCAACAAATGTAGAAATTATGGTTAGTCCCGGAGATAAGGTACATGGAGGAGTAAGTGTAATAGGAAGGGTGAGTGTTGAATGAGGGGTAGCCCGATACCTGCTCGCATGATCCCGAGCATCTTTACATTGGCTAATTTGCTTTTTGGTTTTCTTGCCCTGATCTGGGTCATAGAAGCTAATTATACATTAGCGGCTACAATGATTCTGCTTTCGGTTCTGATGGACAGTTTGGACGGCAAGGTGGCGCGCCGCCTTTCTGTAAGTTCGGATTTTGGCAAGGAACTTGATTCTTTGAGTGATTTAGTCTCTTTTGGGGTAGCACCATCGATTCTTACCTATCAGGCAATTCTACAACCTCAACTACCATTGTATATTAGGTATGTAGGTTTAGGAATTGCTGTAGGTTTTGCCTTATGCGGCGCAGTTCGCTTGGCGCGTTTTAATATGCTTAATATTACAACCCATTTTGTAGGGGTTCCTATTACCTTTGCAGGGGGATTTATGGCGTTGTTAATGTTTTTGCGAAATATGATGCCTTGGTATATTTATCCTGCTAGCATGATAATTCTAGCTTTTTTAATGGTGTCTACGTTTAAGGTACCGAAGTTGAGTAAATAGCTGGGGACTTGTATGACACAGCGCTCGGTCTTACGACGCAGAGCAAACTAACCGTTCAAGCGCCTGCTCTGGGGAGCGGGGTGCCCGCCAAAAGCGCCATCCTTGGCGCATTGGCGGCAGTGCACATCCTTGTGCACTGCCCCGTATTTGGGGTCGGACGCTTGAACGGAAGTTTGCTAGACTGCTTACGTAAAGACGTCGCGCTGTGTCATACTGCGTCCCGGGCAAGGAACGCATGCAAGAGGGGACGGTTCTTGTTTGCATTCTTCTGGGTGACGAGGATTTGGGGAGACGGCACATTTCATGTGCACCGTCTTGCATGCAAGAGGGGACGGTTCTTGGTTGCATTCTTCTGGGTGATGAGGGTTTGGGGAGACGGCACATTTCATGTGCACCGTCTTGGTTATATTTTTAAGTCGTTTTCACAGTGTTTCCAATTTGATACCTGATGTTGCGCTTGTTACTGTTTCCGGGTTTGTAACGGGGGATGTAGGGTATGCGACGTATTCGAACCACGACGAGCAGGGAAGGTGATTTACCTTTCCCTGCTCGTTTTTTCACCCTTAGCACGGATGAGGCATATAGTATGGCACGGAAGTGATCTAAGGGGGAAATGTATGATGGATAATCAACAAGTTAGTTGGAATAGTGTGGGATTACGCATGGTTCAAGGATTAACGACAACGATTGATGTGGTTCGTCAACTGGATGCTCAGGAAGCTTCTTTAGTTATGCGTTTGCTAGGAAAAAGTTGCACTCGTATGGTGAAGGATGGGGTAGGGCATCAATTTGGAATTGCCTTAATTGAAACGAGTGCTCAATTGGCGATGAAAGAGTCGTTGGTGTTGGAGGATGTTCTTAAAGTAATTACGGGCATCATTGGGCGCCTCTATTTTACAGCGAGTACAGATGAGGAACGTCTTCTTGTTGTTCAACTTGAAGAGGCAGTAAAGAATTACCAGGTGATATAAAAGGGCATTCGCAATTTTGTCTGCATACATTACAATTGAGCGAGAATTTCAAAAGGATGAAAAGGAGGAAGGAGTTTATGCGTATATATTACGTTCGGTTACCTGAATTTGTACTTAATGTGTTAAGAAAAGTTTTTGGATAAAGTGGTATGAAAAGGCCTGTTCCCTCCTACAATGTATAGAAGAGACAAGCAAGGAGGGAAAATATGCGTCATAGTCGTTATGTATGGGTACTTGGGTTATCACTCTTCTGTTTAATCACGATAGTTACCTTTAGAACGCCCCAAACAGTGATATCGGCACTATCAGATTCTCATTATGGTAACTCGCCACGTGCAACAATTCAACATTTCTGGGTGCTTATGGATCTCCGCCAAACTGACCTCGCCCGCGATTTATTAAATTTACCGGTGGGTTCTCCAGACGAAAATGAGTTTAGTACTTGGGAAACTAGGTTGAATAAAGATCCGTTATTGTCATTGCAAAAAGTAGAGTTTATGAATGCGGATTTAAATTCAACTACTTCTCAAGCGGTAGTGGTGCGCGTTTATTGGACATCGCCTGTTCAAGACGTTCAGAGAGTAATGTTTTCTATTAATCTTAAACAAACGGAAAAGGGTTGGCGTATAGTACGAATTAAGAAGATGAATAACCTCTCGTGATCGATCAACCTACCCTTTAAACATGTGCCCAAGAAACCGTTGAAGTTTCGAAATGTTGAATACTTTTTCATTGAACACGGCCATTCCATACTTGGAAGGCCGTGTTCCCTTTTAGGCAAGATATTTATTGTTCGGAAGCTTCAGTTGCATAAAATTCGACAAAAAAAGAGATTATTTTTTTTATGCAGGAAAAATTAAATTAGTATAGAATATCTTCGGGTATTAGTATCTTATATTCGAATTATGAGGAGGGCTAAAGAAGGTGGAAAGAAACAGAGGTCTTACGGGAGTTATTGCTATTACTCTAATATTAGGGTTAGCGGTAACGGGCTGTGGTATCTCCCCCAACCCAACTGGAATACCTGCTGCTAAAGAAATGAAAATATCTTTTAATTCGGGAGCTGAACCAAAAACACTTGATCCTCAAATTTCTGACGGTGTTCCCGAGGCAATCATGGAGTTGAACATGTTCGAAGGGCTGACCCGTCTGGACAAGGACAATGTTGCTCAACTGGCTATAGCCAGCAGTGTAGATGTTTCAGCTGACGGTTTGATTTACACTATCAAATTGAAAGATACTAAATTTAACAATGGCGACGCGCTAACCGCAGCCGATTTCAAAGCTTCCTGGTTACATGCTCTCGATCCGGCAGCGGCATCGACGTATGCTTACCAGTTGTTCTACATTAAAAATGCTGAAGCCTATAATGCAAACAATGGCAAGGTTGAAGATGTGGGCATTAAGGTAGTTGATCCAAAAACGTTAGAAATTGCGTTAGAAGCTCCGTGCCCGTATTTTAAAGCATTATTGGCTTTTCCGACCTACTTTCCGGTTGATCAAAAGAACGTACAAGCTCATAAAAACTGGAATACAGATGCCGTCACGTTCGTAAGCAATGGCCCATTTATGATGAAGTCCTGGAGCCATAATGATAAAATAATTTTATTGAAAAACCCTAATTACTGGGATGCGACTAACGTCAAACTGACAGAATTAGATTTTAACCTCATTGAAGATGGCAAAGCATCCACAACTGCTTTCGAAGCTGGACAATTGGATGGCACATATAACCTAATGCCTGAGGATATTGTGCGTTTCAAAAAGGACGGAACTTTAAAGCAAGCCCCGCAGCTCGGTACCTATTTCTATAATATCAATACTACTAAAAAACCGCTGAACGATCCCCGAGTACGCCAAGCGCTCAGTATTGCGCTGAACCGTCAAGACCTTGTGGACGATGTCTTTAAAGGTGGTGAAACACCAGCTTTTGCTTATGTACCCGGGGCAATTCCTGATGCCACCCCTGGCAAAGACTTCCGAACAACTGGGGGCAATTATTTTAAAGAGGACATTCCCAGAGCCAAACAATTATTGGCCGATGCAGGTTTTCCGGATGGCAAAGGTTTTCCACCTTTGACTATTCTATATAATACCAACGGTTCCCATCAACTACCAGCCCAAGCGATTCAAGATTTCTGGCACAAAAACTTAGGGATTGATGTCAAATTGCTGGGTCAAGAATGGAAAGTTTACCTGCAAACGCAAGAGAGTCTCCAATATGATATTTCCAGAGCTGGCTGGCTCGGCGATTATATTGATCCAATGACTTTTCTGGATATGTTTGTTACTAAAGGTGGACAAAACCAAACTGGCTGGTCTAACGCTCAGTATGATGCTGACATTGCAACAGCCAAGCAAACCGGAGACCAAACAGTTCGTATGCAATCGATGCACGATGCGGAAAAAATACTTATGACGGATATGCCAATTATCCCGATTTATTACTATGTTAACAACTATGTACTTAAAGACAACATTAAAGGCGTACTTGTTGACCCACAAGGCTTCTTTGACTTCAAGAGTGCTACGGTACAGTAAATCAGTTTTGCTTTGGAATGTTATTGTAAAGGCTTAAGGTGAGACCTTACTTCGCCGGAAGCTAAATGAACGCTTACTAATAGATGTGGGAGTCATGAAACCAGGTAATATTCGTGTCATGATGAAAAGCTATGAGGCAAGTTACATAATTTGCCTCATAAACTATTTTTGTACTATATAGAAAGTATAAACTTGCGTTATATACTTTCTAAGCATACGTGCAACTAAGGCTGCCGCCTTCGCCAAGGCTGACAGAATGACTAATACGTGCGGAGACAGTGTCTTCGGGCGCCAGTCAAGTTTTCTTTATATGCTAAATTAGTTAGCATGGGACAACTAAGGGGGACGGTTATGGCACGGTATTTGTTAGGACGGATCGCGTCAGCGATCTTCGTAATTTGGTTTGTAGTTACCATGACATTCTTCTTAATGCATTCTATTCCAGGTGGACCCTTTTCGACAGACAAGGTATTACCGCCGCAGATTATGGCGAATATTAACGAGCGTTATCATTTGAAGGATCCCTTCTTAAAACAATACATTGATTATCTAAAGAATATCGTCCAATTTAATTTTGGTCCGACCTATAGGTATCAAGGTCGGACAGTAAATGACCTTATCAAAGAAGGTTTGCCCAAATCCGCGACCTTAGGATTATTGGCTGCAGTTATCGCAGTGGTTTTCGGTACTGGGATGGGAGTAGTTGCTGCCTTGAGACAGAACAAAGCAGCGGATTACTTTGTTACATTTTTAGCGACAATCGGAGTTTCGGTACCAAGTTTTGTCATTGCGACACTTTTACAGTACTACTTAGGCTTTAAAGCACACCTATTTCCCCCCATTGGTTGGGGAGAACTCAAGTATATGATGATGCCAGCCATTGCTTTAAGTGCTTATCCAGTGGCTCAAATTACTCGTCTCACCCGGGCCAGTATGTTGGATGTTTTGAACCAGGATTATATTAGGACTGCCAGGTCTAAAGGTTTACCCGGATATGTGATTGTGTTTAAGCACGCCATAAGAAATGCGCTGATTCCGCTCTTGACATTTTTCGGACCATTTTTCGCTTATATCTTAACTGGAAACTTCGTGGTCGAATATGTGTTTAATATTCCCGGTATAGGACGATCTTTTGTCACTAGTATCGGGAACCGTGATTATCCAGTGATCATGGGGACGACAATTCTTTTTGCTACGTTGCTGGTCACGTTCAACTTACTGGTGGATATTGCTTACACAATAGTTGACCCTCGGATCAAACTTACCGGACAAAAGGGGGTCTGAAGTTGAGTCTTGACTCGGATTCCTTTTCCCCATTGCCAAAAGCCACAAAAGCTGAGGGGATCAATCGTTCCAGCACAACCTGGCGGCAAGATGCCTGCAAACGTTTTCGCTTAAATCCGCTAGCAATGGGTGGTTTGATTATACTCAGTCTAATTATTATATTTGCTATAATGGGACCCTCGCTTTCACACTTTGACTATCGAAGCAATGATTTGCAGTTGACCCTATTACCGCCGAATTGGGTACATCCTTTTGGCACCGACGAACTTGGTCGGGACATTATGACTAGAACAATGTACGGAGCTAGGATTTCTTTGTTGATCGGTTTTGGTTCGGTTTTAATCAATCTTACGATTGGGATTTTTTACGGCGGAATCTCCGGCTATTTAGGTGGTAGAATCGATAATCTGATGCAGCGGTTAATAGATATCATTTTTAGTATTCCCGACCTGTTATATGTAATCTTATTAATGGTCACTCTCGGTGCTGGACTGCAAAATATCTTTATCGTGCTTGGGATTGTGAATTGGGTGCCTATGGCTAGGATTGTCAGAGGACAAATCCTGGCTCTGAGGGAGCAAGATTTTGTCCTCGCGGCACGTGCCTTAGGGGCGAGCACCAGCAGGATCTTGATGAAACACCTGGTGCCAAATAGTATAGGGCAGATTATTGTCATAGCTACCTTGCAGATTCCAGCGGCTATCTTTATGGAATCGTTTCTGAGTTTTATTGGTTTAGGGGTTCAGGCACCGCTGGTTAGTCTAGGCTATATGGTATCTGAAGGACGAGTGGATATCCCTTCGTATCCATTCGTTCTATTCTTTCCGGCTATCATAATCGCGATTTTGATGTTGGCATTTAACTTTATGGGCGACGGATTAAGAGATGCTTTTGACCCGAAAATGCGTAAGTAAGCCAACCGTTTTCCACACGAGTTCTCCGGTGGTCAGAGGCAAAGAATTGGCATCGCTAGAGCCATAGCTGTGGACCCGCAAGTTATAATCTGTGATAAACCGAGCTCAGCCTTGGATGTTTCAATTCAGGCCCGGAATGTCAATATACTGGGCAGCGTGCACTTCGTGGCTTGTCATCTCTATCGCGCTAACTCGCCGATATAGTATTTTTTTAAAGATGTAATACTCAAATAGAGAGAAAATGTTTGCCTAAACTCGATATTGTTCACTACAATTCGTTAAATTCAGGGGGTTCTGCTTTTATATGGAAAAATATGGTCTATTTTGCGCTGAACACAAAATTCCAATAATGACCATAAACCCTTTGCTGATAAGCCTTTCTCACAAATCGACTGCTTTTCACAGTTGCCTTATTATTTACGATTTCGACATCAACTCTAACGTATAATAAGGACACCGGAGAGATGCAAAGTGCTGATAAAGGCAATTAAGGTGAACCGGAATACAGTTGAGGCGGGATGATGGTAGAATGGGTAAGAAAATAAAAATAATTATCGCAGACGATAATCGTAATTTATGTCAAATGCTACAGAACTATCTCCAAGACCAAGAGGATCTTGTAATTGTGGGAATCGCTAATAATGGTTTAGAAGCCTGGGAGCTTATGCAAACTCAGGAACCAGACTTAATTATTCTTGACCTCGTGATGCCAAATTTAGATGGTTTAGGCGTTTTGGAGCGAATTAATACCCGCTCAACGATGACCCGTCCTAAAATTATCATGTTAACGGCTTTCGGACAGGAATCTCTCACGCATCAAGCGATGATGCTTGGTGTGGACTATTTTATTCTCAAACCTTTTGATCTGGAGATTCTTACAAAACGTATCCGCGCTTTAACACAGGATATGTCATCATCCACTTCAGATCAGTTGTCCTCAGCTTCCCCAATTGTTACAACCGTGGGAAACGGTCTTAATTTAAACGTTGAAGTGACAACGATGATGCATCAAATTGGGATTCCTGCCCATGTTAAAGGGTACCAATATATTCGGGATGCTATTTTGATGGTGGTGGAGGATGTTTCACTGTTAGGGGCGGTGACTAAGGAACTCTATCCTGGGATTGCGAAAAAATTCGATACTGCACCCAGCAGGGTTGAACGCGGAATTCGTCATGCGATAGAGCTAGCATGGGAACGTGGACATACTGATACATTAAAACGGATTTTTGGATATTCTATGAATATTGAACGGCAAAAACCAACAAACTCAGAATTCATAGCACTTCTGGCCGACAAGTTACGAGTGATGAGTAAAGTATCGTAATCCTCTCATATCAGGAGTTTCACGATATGAAAATGCTACATACTTTTAATAAATATACAGACTCAAGATGTCGCAATATCCCGACAATATCAGAAATTTAGTCCTTTGAATGGCCTACCCCTACAATAAAAAGATAGCCCTCCTGAGTGAAGGCTATCTTTTTATTGTAGGGGTATTTCAAGCCCATACTGTTTGTGGCCCCACTGATGCACGAAAAGGAACTATTTTCTTTCGGGGCTGAATATGAGTTTGCAGGGTACCCCTTTACTTGAAAATTTGATATGATGCAGTTATTGAAATAACATTTCGAATAGATCTTTTGACGACAAGAGATACTAAATCATGCAGGTTATGCGTAGATTAGTGAGGTTTATACGTTTTGTTATCCTGTTAGGTAATGCTAAATAGAGGTGAATCTGATGAAATTAGCTGAAATACTTGTATCAACGATGATAGTTTTTGCACTTTTGGGATGTGGCACCGCGAAATCCCAAAGCCCACCTTCAACTAAAACCCAACCTCAACCTTCTCCGGCTCAAGCAGCAACTTCGCAAGTTCAACCAGCGTCCACTACTCAGACACAATTGTCCGATGTCTCGTTTAAGTGGATCGGAGTAGATGCTGATCAATTAAGCCCAACTGACTTAAAACAGGATAGTAAACCCGATGGACACTTTCATACAACCATCTCGTTCATTCAGCCTTCAGCAGTAAAATCCATCTGGATTCGGTATTCTGAATTTGGTCAGTCATTTAAATGGGGATGGATCTATAATAAAAATCTCCCTACAACCGGCTACGTGATAGCAGTTTTTGATAATTTGGGTAAACCCGTATTGCCACAAGGTGACAATGGGTATCGAGTAAATGGGTTAACTGATTTTGATTTGTATATTTCTGAATTAAATAATGAAAACGGAAGAGACACTTTGAAATTTGAAAAAGGAGAAACGTTTACCTTGGAAATTGATTATGTAACCCAGAATAATGAACAAAAAGAATTCGATGGTTCGGTAAAAATTATTTAAAAATCGGCTATGGATTGCAAGGGGCGCAAAGCAAAAATGAGCGACAATATTAATACCCGCGTAAAGAGAGCTAGATTAACATATAGTACAGTAATACAATGTTCGAAAAGCATTTCGGAAGGGGAAATTAGTAAATATAAGGATCCTCTAGAATTACAGGTTGTGAATATTTCAAGTGAAGGATTGTGTATTTCCACCACAGAAGTTTTTAAGAAAGGTACAATACTTGAATTTAATATAGTATTAGAGGATACGTTATATACAACTCTATCCGCAACAATAATATGGAGCATCAAAGCCGAGAATGCATACAAGTATGGGCTGCATATCGAGAACATAACCGGAAAGTTCAGCATTCATATTTATAAGATGGAGAGTAGGCTCTCAACAAACATTTAAAATTACACAAAGGAATTTTTTGAAAGTATGAAGGATGGAAACAATGTGGGTAAGATATTCTGCCTGATAGGTAAAAGTAGTTCGGGTAAAGACACTATTTCAAAAATACTTTTAGAAGATAAAGAATTGGCTTTGAAGCCAGTGATACCCTACACGACTAGGCCTATGAGACATAACGAGAGTCAAGGACTAGAGTATCACTTCGTATCTGAAGATCTATTGGCATCTTACAGAAAAATGGGAAAAGTTATAGAGCAAAGAGATTATGATACGGCACATGGTAGATGGACTTACTGTACGATTGACGATGGTCAAATTAATTTGTCACAAAATAATTATTATCTATTGATTGCTACCTTAGAGTCCTATAATAATCTCCGAAATTACTTTGGCATGGATAATGTTAGGCCTTTATATATTGAGATCGATGATGGAGTTAGACTGGGACGGGCAATAGAACGGGAAAAACAACAATCTCAACCTAACTATGCAGAGCTATGTAGAAGATTTATAGCAGATAATAATGACTTTTCTAAGCAAAAATTAGAGCATTTTGGAGTAAAAAAGAATTATTTGAATGAAAATATAACTGAATGTATTAACACCATCAAAACGGATATTAGGCATATGAAAGAAAATAACAAGTCAAAGATGCCACGGTTATTTTCTTGAATGTGCCTTATTAAGGTGATGTCACCAAAAACTCATCAGTCAAGCTGCAATTGACGAATAGAAGATTAGAAATAAACAAAGCCACAACGTTCGTTGCGGCTTGAATTTCGTTATGGTGCGCCCGGCGGGATTTGAACCTGCGACCTCCGGCTTCGGAAACCGTCACTCTATCCACTGAGCTACGAGCGCTTACCGTGGACACTTTACTACTTTACTCAATAATGAGTATTTTGTCAAGCAAATATGTATCAAGAAAGATTATTAAGTTGTCTCTCGGCAGAGTCTGCAGTATAATTCAACAAGATCAACAACGTGTAGATAATGATGTCAGAACGGGGGATACAAGTGCAGTGGAGACGTTTTCGTGAAAATTTTTCCTGGCAATTATTGAAATACTTTGTCGGAATCATCATTGGTGCTACAGTCGTGAGTGTGAGCATTAATACACTTATAATCCCCAATCAAATTGCTGATGGTGGGGTTACAGGAATTGCCATTATATTGCATTATTTATTTCATTGGCCGGTGAGTTGGACCATTCTTCTCTTGAACCTGCCTCTTTTTATTGTGGGCCTGCGTTTGGTAGGAAGAAACTTTTTGGTGTTGAGTGTTGTGGGTGTCGGCGTACTCTCGGTCACACTTTCCTTGACAACTCAACTCCCAGCCTTAACCCATGATACGTTGCTCGCCGTCATATCCGCCGGAGTCCTTTCGGGAATTGGGATGGGCATTATCTTCCGCTCCAGCGGTTCGCTTGGCGGAACGGATATTTTAGCTGTCTTGTTTGCCCGAACAACTTCGTTCAGTGTGGGGCAAATATTACTGGGGATTGATGGGGTAATCTTTCTAGCGGTCGCTATTTTATTTCGTCCTGAGATGGCTATGTACGCCATGATTTACATGTTTATAGCTACACGCGTTGTCGATTTTGTCCAGGAGGGATTGAGTCACTCGAAGTCAGTAATGGTGATGACCACACGCCCGCAGAGAATTGCTGAGGAAATCATGGCAAAGCTTGACCGAGGGGCTACACTTTTTCAAGCAACTGGGGCTTTCTCCGGCGAGGCTAAACAAGTTGTTTATTGCGTTATCAATCGAACAGAGTTGTCTCAAGTCAAAAAGATTATTTTGGATCAAGATCCCCAGGCCTTTGTGGCCATTTCTGAGGTACCGGAAGTGGTCGGAGAAGGTTTTTCATCATGGAAGGGACATTAGGCGCTATGAGCGATATGAGAGAAACGGGAAATAGCGGGATTTATCGAGCAGCGGGGTTAGCTCCGTCTTTCAGAACGCTTTCGGGTGGCCAAGTACTGCTGGCTTGGGAAAGTAATTGTCCTACCGGGATGAGGGTGTGACCTTTGGCCTTGAGACGTTCGATGACGGTAGGTAAGGCTTGAATAGTATCAGGAGCTGAGTCAGAAGCATGAAATAAAATAATGTCCCCGGCTTTGGCCCCACCTCCTGAGCGAATACCGTTAAGCACGTTATTGATGACAGCACTTGGGCCAGGGCGTTTCCAGTCCAGAGAATCCACACTCCACTGGATTACTCGATATCCCAGTCTATTAGCAGTGGATATGACCTTGTTATCATAGGCTCCGTTAGGTGTACGGATTAAGCGGACTTTCTGACCAGATATTTTCTCAAGAACTTGTTGGGCAGTCGTGATTTCATGCTCTATTTCACCTGCACCTAATGTATTGAGATCAATATGACGGTTTCCGTGCGATCCAATTTCATGGCCCTCTGCTACTATTCTTTGCACCAATTGTTGATGTTTTTCTGCCCAAGGACTGGAAAGGAAAAATGTGGCATGGACTCCTTCCTTCTTGAGAATATCAAGGATCGGTTCAGCTGTCTTCTCACCCCAACTGATATCAAAGGTTAGTCCAATCGCCTGGGTGTTGACGGTTGTAGAGTAAATTGGTTTCAATTTCCCAGAAAAAACAGATGTGACATTCTCACGGTAAGCAATGATGACGAACAAGAGGATCCCCCAGAGGGCAATATTACGCCATGATGGACGTTTGAAAATAACAATTCGCATTTGGCACGCCTCCTTTGAATAGAAGATATTCGTTAGAAGGCCAGATCATGAGATGAAAAACAAAAAAACCCCTTTTTAAAGTGTTTAATTTCAGAGCGCAAAAGCAACATCCTCTCCCCATTGCAATGGGAAGAGGATGTTGCTTCGTGAGTTTATTGGATAATAGCTGTTATGTTAAAGAAATTAGTAGAAAAATTAGCTAACCTAACGATGAGTGAACCGTTCGCCCAACATTAACTTAAATAAATCAATTTTAAATAACAATTTAAGGAAAAAATGAAGGACGACAAAAGATACTCCGATCACAACGATGAAGTGTATCAGGAAGAAGGCAACCGCAAATACCCACGCAAATATTTTACCTAAGATTAAGGCGGAAAAATACAGACCTAGAATGAGTATGAGAAGTTTGAGTGCAACCATCCAATAATTTGAAGATTGAGTTGGACGATAAGTATTCAAGGTCAAACACTCCCCTCTTGAAGTTCAATTTAGACTATCATATTTCGACTTTTATGTCTAGGTTACAAGATAGATCGTCCCAAATTTCCTTAGTAAAGAGGGCTGATCAAGAGCTGTTAAAAAAAAGCGGTCACACCAAATTTAGACTTTAATGTATGCCCAATAAATCGCCTCGTGCATATGATGGAACAGACACGGAGGCGATATTATGAACGATGGTGAATTATCCGTTTGGCGGAAACTTATGGAGGTTGGGACACAGTGTCTTGGCGACGAACAGTACCTTAAAGCAGAAGATTATTTTACTCAGGGCCTGTTAAAGGCCTATCAATTAACTGTTCCGGAAATCGTTGCCTTTACTTTGCGATTGTTAGCGACCGTGAGAGTGCGTTTAGGAAATTTGGAGTTCGCTGAAGAGGGTTTTAAAGAAGCGTTGCGTATTTGTCAAGAGATTCAGAATGAGAAAGGAATGGCTGAAGCGTGGGCTGGGTTAGCAAGCGTTTCGGTTAAAAAGGGCATGTTTCAAGACGCTGGTAGGGAATATGAGCTTTCAATATCCGTTTACCCGAATTCATCTCCCCCGTTAAGATTAGGTATGCTCTATGCCGACCTGGGTCAAGTTTATGCTTCCCTCAAAGAATGGTCTATGGCCATGAATGCATATACCCAGGCGCAAGAAATTTGCCGTGCCAACGGTTTTCCCAAAGGTGAAGGAGAAATGGCTGTTCTCTTAGGAGAATTGTGCTTTCAACAGGGGAAAAAAACAGAGGCAACACTGAACTTAAAGCATGCCTGCCAGGTCTTTGCTCTACTAGCTGATCCGATTGCTTTGTCGAATACCCTTCAATATCTAGCGTTACTCTACTTTGATCAAAATGAAATGCGTTTGGCCTTTGAATGTCAACAAAGGGCAGTGGCCCTCTGTTTACAATTTGATACTAAAAAAGAATTTAGTGATAGCTGTTTTTTCTTAAGCAAGATTGAACAAATCTTAGAGGACTACGTAGAGGCAAAATATTACCTTGAATTATCCATTCAATTTCATACTGTACAAGATTTAGACCTTGCCTTGCGCTATCAAAATTTAGCGGGCTTATGCTTTCTGGCGATGGATTTAGCTAAGGCAGAACTCTATTATATAAGAGCGCTAAGTCTTTTTGAATCGATAGAGGATCATCAGCGCACCGGCGAAGTATATGAAGCTTTGACCAATCTAAAAGAAATTAGAGAGAGCAAGGTTGTTCCACCTGAAGCCCAAGCCAAATTAGAGGATAATATCCAACTTCAAAGGGAATTTTCACTGGAAGATTTCGTCCGTTTAGCAGAATTTTATGAAAAACGACGTAATTTCCGGGATGCCTTAGAATATTACTGGAAGGCTCTGCAAATAGGACGGGATACCAAAAAAGTGACCGATTGGATTGAGACAAGAGTTCAGCGGGTTTCAAAAAGCCTACGTCGGAAAAAGTAATTAAGGTGATTTTCTTAAATATTTCGAAAAGTAGGCTTTATAAATCATTGGGGTTCAGATAGAATAGCAGTATAGAAAGTTTCTCCTTGTAAAAGGAGAAATGGGGAGTGAGGGGGAATCAACATGCGAGAGGAAGATGAGATACTCCTCGAATGTTTGGAAGATGTGTATCATGCCTTTGAAATAGCCTTAAAGAAGGCTCAGAAAGTTCGTTCGATCCATGTCCGAAAATTCGAGCGACTTATTGATGACTTATTGAGCGAGCGGCGTGTTTTGGAGGACATTTCCATCCCAGCCCGGCTCATAGTTGAACAACTGCTGGAATCTCAATTTAAAGTTGGACAGGTTGCCCTGGAAGCGGAGTACTTGAGACAATCATTTGCTAGCGTTGAATCAGTCAAAGTCGAGGAATTCGGAATAATTCGTGTGAAACTTGGAAATGTTGAAATTTCTTGGCGAGATGGGAATTATTCCTATTATCTTTATCCTGATAAAGTGGAATTAAGAGCGACAGATGAAAAGTCAGCTATCAAGTTGTTGTTTTCTATTGCCTTCAATCGGCAAACTTTAGAGAGGTTTCCTGAAATATTAACGTCCCCAAAGGTAGTTTATATACATCCACAACTTGAAAATTGGATGCGGGGTGTGCTGTGATGTCAAATCTCTCACAAGGGTTGGTACAAATTTATACAGGAAACGGCAAGGGAAAAACAACCGCTGCCTTTGGCCTGGCAGTACGCGCGGTGGGTCATGGTTTTCAAGTTTATATTATTCAGTTTATGAAAGGAAGGGACGATTGCGGAGAGATAGAAGGTCTGAAACGTTTGGGGCCAGAATGTCAACTTGAACACTTTGGAGGACAAGGTTGGGTTCAGAAAGGAGAACATCAAGAGGAACATATTCACCAAGCACGTAAGGGATTTTTGAGGGCGCAAGAAATTATTCTTTCGGGTAAATGGGATATCGTGATTCTTGACGAAATTGTCAATGCGCTTTGGTTTGAGTTAATTCCTGAAAGCGAAGTTTTAGAATTGCTGAGTAACAAGCCATCTCATGTTGAATTGGTTTTAACAGGCCGAAATGCTTCCCAGACATTAATTGAAAGAGCAGATCTTGTGACAGAAATGGTCTTAATAAAACATCCATTCGAACAAGGAATTAAAGCTCGTCTTGGAATTGAGCATTAGCAAGGGCGTGTGTTTCAAATTTGCAATGGTTTGGAACCATAATCTCAAACCAAACTATTGTAAATCGAAATGACAATGGATATACTATCTTTATAAGTTAAGGACAAAATCTTGTCCATGCTGAGCCATTAAGGGTTGATGCATGGGCGTTTTCGTTTTTAAAGAGTTGAAGGGAGATATAACAGTATGTTGATGACCAAAGAAGACGTCTTGCGGGAAGCACAGGACAAAGGGGTTAAGTTCATACGACTGCAGTTTACAGATATCTTTGGAATTCTCAAGAATGTTGCCATTACGATTGAACACTTGGAAAAGGCCTTAGATGGAGAACTTATGTTTGATGGTTCCTCGATAGAAGGATTCGCGCGTATTGATGAATCAGATATGTATTTGCGGCCGGACCCTAATACGTTCGTTGTGTTCCCATGGCGTCCCAAAGAAGGGGGAGTAGCTCGGCTCATCTGCGATGTTTATAACCCTGACGGAACTGCCTTTGTAGGATGTCCACGCAATGCGCTGAAAAGCGTCTTACTGGAAGCCTCGGCAATGGGGTACACTATGAAGGTCGGACCGGAATTGGAGTTCTTTCTTTTCCATACGGATGCGGAAGGACGACCTACTACGATCACACATGATAAAGCTGGCTATTTTGACTTAACCCCCATAGATCTTGGCGAGAATGCCCGACGGGATATGGTTTTAACGTTAGAACAAATGGGCTACGAGATTGAAGCCTCTCATCATGAAGTGGCGCCTGGACAACATGAGATTGATTTTAAATATTCAGATGCCTTAGATATTGCTGATAAAATTGCCACTTTCCGTTTCGTGGTCCGCACTATTGCTCAGCATCATGGTTTACATGCTACGTTCATGCCTAAACCTATTTTCGGTATCAATGGCTCCGGTATGCACAGCAATCAATCGCTTTTTATAAATGGTGAAAATGCCTTCTATGATCCCAACGATTCGATGGAGCTTTCCAAAATTGCTTACTATTATATTGCTGGTCTAATGAAACATGCTCATTCCTATACAGCGATCACGAATCCGACGGTCAATTCCTATAAACGGCTTGTGCCAGGTTATGAGGCGCCTTGTTATGTTGCCTGGTCCGGACGAAATAGAAGTCCCCTGATTCGTATACCTGCTAAAAGGGGTTCCTCAACCCGCATTGAGTTACGGAGTCCAGATCCAGCTTGCAATCCGTATTTGGCTCTCGCAGTCCAGCTTAAGGCTGGTCTCGATGGAATTAAGAACAAACTCACTCCACCTCCACCAGTTGATCAAAATATATACGCAATGACTAGACAAGAACGCGAAAACCTTGGGATAGCTTCTCTCCCAGGCAGTCTAAAGGAAGCATTGACTGAACTAAGTAAGGCCCCCGTTATTCGAGAGGCACTGGGTAATCATATCTATCATCGCTTTGTAGAGGCGAAGACTGAGGAATGGGATAGTTTTCAAGTCACAGTTACCCAGTGGGAAATTGATCGGTATTTACATATGTATTGAGTCATTAAGGGCCTAGCGATGCTAGGCCCTTAGCGTTCGCCTAAAATCAAAGGGTCGATAAAAATATAATATTGTGAATATTCCAACTCATTATGGATTTTTTCAGCCGTGTGTGCTAATATGAAATTGGCTGATAGTTAAAATAGATAAAAGGAGTGTATCACAGAGTGGTAGCGATAATTCGTGAAACTGGAACGCGCCCAAACCATCGTCGCCAACGACAGTTTCAAATAGGAGACCGTGTTATGACATGTAACCGTCGCCTTGGAAATGTTGTTCGTGTCGATCGCGATGAGATTGGAGACTATATTGTAGCTTGCTTAGATATTATCCGTGGCGAATTTGCTTACGACCCTTGGGATTTGGAAAAAATTGAATAGCTTGTACTTTCTTAAAGAAAAGAACATCTAAGTAAGGGATGTTCTTTTCTTTTTCCTTAGTGAGAATATGCCTCATCTTCTTTGAGTAAGCATATACTAAGTATGACCCGTCAGGTCTTGCTGAGGTTAGAGAAGGGAGGGCTACCATGGAAGTCATAAAGTGGTTACGTGAATATCGCGAAAATGAGGCTGCTCTGGCGTGGAGCGGTACGTTAGCTGATTACTTGGCAATGGTTACTAAAAACCCCAACTTGGCACTGCATGCACATGCTCGAATCTATGCGATGATCAAAGCGGCCGGAGTTGAAACAATCGGAGATCAGAAAATATATAAATTCTTTGACAAAGAACTTTTTGGGTTAGATAAAACGTTAGAACGCCTGATTGAAGAGTATTTTCATAGTGCAGCCAAGCGTTTAGATGTCCGCAAACGTATCTTATTGTTAATGGGTCCTGTGAGTGGTGGAAAGTCAACAATCGTGAGTCTTTTGAAACGTGGACTCGAAGAATTTACAAGAACTGAGGAAGGCGCAGTGTATGCTATTGAGGGGTGCCCAATGCATGAGGACCCTCTGCATCTGTTGCCTGTATCGTTACGTCAAGAATTTGAAGCAAGGTATGGCATCCGGATCGAAGGAAACCTTTGCCCAGTTTGCCGCATGCGTTTGGAAGAAGAATTCGGCGGTGAAGTTGAAAGTTTTCCAGTGAAAAGAATTCTGTTCTCGGAGGAGCAACGAGTAGGGGTGGGAACGTTTACCCCCTCGGATCCAAAGTCGCAAGATATTGCCGATTTGACAGGCAGTATTGATTTTTCTACGATCACAGAATATGGATCAGAGTCTGATCCGCGTGCCTATCGATTTGACGGAGAACTTAACAAGGCCAACCGAGGCCTCATGGAATTTCAAGAAATGCTGAAGTCCGATGAAAAATTTCTATGGAATCTTCTTAGTCTCTCACAGGAAGGAAATTTCAAGGCCGGACGATTTGCCTTGATTTCTGCTGATGAGCTGGTTATTGCTCATACTAATGAAAATGAATATCGGGCTTTTATTGCGAATAAGAAAAACGAAGCCCTACAGTCTAGAATTATTGTTATGCACGTTCCTTATAATCTTAAAGTCAGTGACGAAGTGAAAATTTATGAAAAGTTGATCCGCCAAAGTGACATTCAAAATGTACACCTTGCTCCGCATAGTTTATGGGCCACCTCTGTGTTCAGCGTCCTATCCCGCTTAAAGCCATCAAAAAAGCAAGGGATGGATCTTGTGAAAAAGATGCGGATTTATGACGGCGAAGATGTAGAGGGATTTAATCAAAAGGATATTAAAGAACTGATGATGGAGGGAGAAGAGCAAGGTGAAGGTATGGAGGGTGTTGACCCTCGGTACGTGATTAATCGAATTTCTACAGCCTTAATTCGAGATGCTCATGCCTGTATCAACGCCCTAGATATACTAAGGGCTGTTAAAGACGGGTTAGCGCAGCATACCTCCATCCTGAAAGACGAAAAGGAAAATCTTCTCAATCTAATCTCGGTTGCTCGACGTGAATATGATGAAATGGCCAAAAAGGAAGTTCAGAAGGCCTTTGTCTATGCCTACGAGGAATCTGCCAAGTCGTTATTGAATAATTATCTTGATAATGTCGAAGCTTTTTGTAATTCTTCCAAACTGTTCGACCCAATCACCAGTGAAGAACTGGCACCGGATGAGCAACTTATGCGCAGTATTGAAGAACAAATTGGTGTTTCGGAAAATGCTAAAAAAACCTTCCGTGAGGAAATTCTGATTCGAATTTCGATGTATGCTCGTAAAGGGAAAGTATTTAGTTATACGTCCCATGAGCGGTTGAAGGAAGCCATCGAAAAGAAATTGTTTGCAGATTTGAAGGATATTGTCAAGATTACTACCTCAGTAGATCATCCAGATCAGGAGCAATTGTTAAGAATTAATAATGTTATGGATCGTCTCGTCAATGAGCACGGATACTGCCCGATCTGTGCCAATGAGATCGTGAAGTATGTAGGGGCCCTTCTTAACCGCTAGAGAGGGGGATAAGTGTGGCAGATGACATCATTGTGAGTCGTGATGACTGGAGTTTGCATCGCAAAGGGTACCTTGACCAAACGAGGCACAAGGAAAAAGTTGAAGAAGTAATTAAGCAACAACTGCGCGATTTGATTGTCGATGAAAGTATTATCTTAACTGATGGTAAAAAAAACACTAAGATTCCCATGCGTTCCCTTGAAGAATTCCGCTTCCGGTATGATTTGAATAAAAAGAATCATACCGGACAAGGAACAAAAAAAATGGTTCCAGGCGAAATTATCGGAAGTGATCCGACAAAGGGTAAAGGTGCTGCAGGGAATGGAGCTGGTGAGGAGCCGGGCCAAGATATCTATGAAGTTGAAGTCACTTATGAGGATTTAGCAAATATTCTCTTTGCAGAATTAAAGTTACCCAATCTGGATGATAAAAAAAGGCCACTTATTGCGCATGACCGTCCTGAATTTAACGATGTTCGAAAAAAAGGTTTAATGTCGAATGTCGATAAAAAACGCACCTTGCTGGAAAGTATCAAAAGGCAGGCGTTTTCGCAGAAGCAGAACAAAGAGGCTAGATTGCGAATTTCTCCAGAAGATTTGCGCTATAAGACGTGGGAAACACGGCCGAATTTTGAGACCAATGCTGTTATTTTGGCGATGATGGATACCTCAGGTTCGATGGGGCAATTCGAAAAATATATTGCCCGGACATTTTTCTTTTGGATGGTTCGTTTCCTACGCCTAAAGTACGAAAATGTTGAGATACGTTTTTTAGCACACCATACGGAGGCTAAAGAAGTGACCGAAACAGAATTCTTCACACGCGGGGAAAGCGGAGGAACCCGCTGTTCATCAGTTTATCAATATGCCATAGACTTAATTGAAAGCGAATACCCCCCCGAACATTATAATATTTATCCAGTTCACTTTACGGACGGGGATAATATCGGTTCTGACAACTCTAAGGCCTTGGCCTTAATGCAACGCTTAGTCGAAATGAGCCGGGTCGTCGGTTACGGAGAGATCTTAAGAACGCATTATTCCAGCACTTTAATGTCGACGTTAAAACGTATCACGGACCCAAAACTGCGGTTGGTGACGATCAGGGAGCGTAATGAGGTATACGTTGCGCTCAAAACAGTTTTTTCATGAAACTCGTCGATTAAGTAATGTATTTGCTAGCCTTAGCTTAAGAAACAAGGCTGTAATAAGGGGGGAAGTCATGGACAATGAGATGCGAGCCTTAAGCACCATAGCGCAAGATATTGCTCAAGTAGCCCGTAGCATGGGACTCGATTTCTATCCTGTGAATTTCGAAATCGTTCCGGCAGAAGCATTATATACGTTTGGCGCCTATGGAATGCCAGTGCGTTTCACACATTGGAGCTTTGGAAAAGCTTTTTACAAGATGAAAACTCAATATGATTTGAACTTAAGTCGGATTTATGAACTGGTTATTAATACTAATCCGGCCTATGCCTTTTTATTGGAAGGCAATCGCTTGACTCAAAACAAACTAGTCATTGGGCATGTCTATGCCCATGTCGATTTCTTTAAAAACAATTGCTATTTTTCACGTACACCTAAGGATATGGTTGAACGTATGGGCGTCCATGCTGAGAAAATTCGAGAATATGAATCGCGGTATGGTCGCGATAAGGTTGAACGAACCTTGGATGCGGTCTTGGCTATTCAAGAACATGTGGATTATCGCTCCCACATTGGGACTGATGAAAAGATGGAAAATTTCCCTAGTATTTCTGTACAGAGCAAGGCTGAAGGGCATAAGTGCCATGGCAATGCCTGTAAGGAAAATCATGTTTGTAGTGGAAATTGTGGTGGGAATTGTGCTACAAAAGAACAAAGTAAAGTAGATTCCCCTAAAATGACCCGAGCCAAGAGAGCATCTTTACCCTACGAAGATTTATGGGAAGATCTGTTAGTAGATGAATGCCAATGCTCGCCTCAGCCTGAGTATGAAGATCTCTTGCTTTATCTTATCAAGTTTGCGCCTGGGCTAGAAGAATGGCAAAGAGATATTATCGGTATTGTCCGGGAAGAATCATTTTATTTCTATCCCCAAATCGAGACCAAAATCATTAATGAAGGATGGGCAACTTTCTGGCATGCCAAAATTATGCGTGAACTTGAACTTACAGATGCTGAATCCCTTGAATTTGCGCTTATGCACAGTCAAGTTGTACAGCCTTCTCGTATGGGCCTGAATCCTTACTATTTGGGAGTGAAAATATGGGAAAAATTGGCTAAAGATAAACCTCTTAGTGAACTTTTTGAGGTCCGCGAGTCGGAAAACGACCTTTCGTTCATCCGAAATCACCTTACGCGCGAATTGGTGGAAGAACTAAATTTATTCAATTTCCGCAAAATAGGGGCCCACTGGCAGGTGACGGAAAATGAATGGGAGAAAGTGCGAGATAATCTGGTACAGCAATTAGTTAATGGGGGACATCCCCGAATCGTAGTTCTTGAGGGAGATTTTGAGGGTAGGGGTGGGCTGTATCTTAAACATCGTCATGAAGGGGCTGATCTCGATATTGTCTATCTAGAGAAAACCCTTTCCCTGGTTCAGTTTCTCTGGGGGAAATCAGTTGGACTTGAAACAGTTGTCGATGCTAAAAAGGTTATTTTCGAATGTTCCAACGGAATGGTCAGTCATCATCAGAAGACGAAAACGGGAGAAAATTTAGCTTGATTTCGGAAAATTATAAATGAATCTTCTTCAAAGCAGATGTTAGTGGTAATGTCTGCTTTGAAACTATTGCAGGATTTTAGATTAACAAAATAGAATTTACTAAATAGGTTTTAAAATGGAAGAAAAAAATTGATTTTGGGCCATATTGGCAAAGAGATCTGGTCTATGGTAAAATACCCACGGTACTTAAGAATGCATTTAGTAGAAACTCGAGAATTTATTGAGGAGGTTGACATTTGGAAGCCATTTTAATGCACCTTGGACAATTCGTTGAATATATGATTTCATCCTTTGGTTATGCTGGAGTTTTCTTTGCCATGGCAATTGAGAGTGCCTGTATTCCGTTGCCCAGTGAAATCATTCTGCCCTTTACCGGTTATATGGTATTCGCGGGGCGTTTCGGCTTTTGGCAAGCAACTATCGCTGCAACTCTGGGGAATCTTTTTGGCGCGCTTGTCGCGTATTATGTCGGGGTGTGGGGTGGACTTCCTTTCCTCAAACGTTATGGGCGTTATTTCTTTATCAATGAAAGAGAACTTGCTTGGACAGAACAATTATTTGAACACTATGGGGAAGCGACCGTTTTTGTGGGTCGAATGTTGCCAATCGTACGCACTTTTATTTCCCTTCCCGCTGGTATAGCTCGAATGAATCCACTGAAAATGGCTACCTACACGACGATTGGGGCGTTTTTCTGGTGTACTCTGTTGATTTTTGTAGGCCAAAAATTGGGGGAAAATTGGAATTCGCTTAAACCTTACTTTCATCGTGCCGACGTGGTTGTCGGAGGGGCCATTGTTCTGGTGGTTATTTATGGGGTGTGGAAACACCTCAAACGGAGATGATTTGATCTTTTTGGGGTAAAATATATTCGAACGACGAACGACGTAGCTGGGAAGGTAGGAAGGGCATGCACGGGCTTGAGCACTATGTGACAAACATAATCTTTCATTATCGTTATGTGGGCTTATTTCTACTGCTAATTGGTGGTATGGTAGGTATTCCAGTACCCGACGAATTTCTGATGACGTTTAGTGGGTTTCAAACGTCTTTAGGGCGAATGAATTTTTGGGAAACTCTCTTCACTGCCACCCTTGGAAGCTTCCTAGGAATGAACCTGAGTTATTGGATCGGCAGGCGATTAGGAATACCTTTCCTGCACAAGCTTGCCCCCTATCTTCATCTCAATGAAATAAGGATCGCCCGAGCAGAACATTGGTTTCAGCGTTTTGGTGATCGTCTTATTGTAATTGGGTACTTCTTTCCAGGGTTTCGTCATTTTATAGCGTATTTTTCTGGAATGAGTGAATTGCATTATGGTCTTTATGCTGCTTTAGCAGGAGCTGGTGCTTTTTTATGGACTATAACGTTTATTACGCTCGGACGCATCCTTGGCGAACATTGGGCAAAAATTACTCTCATTTTACACCATTATTTAGTCCGGGGCGGCCTCATGCTGGCAATTATTGTGTTCCTGATCTATCTCTATAGTGTAAAACGAGGGCGAGAAAGTAAGGAAGACTGAAGTAATCCCTAAATATTTTCCAAGCATTAGGTGAAAACTACCTCGAGTGGTATAATTTAATTTGTCAAAACCCAAACATAAAGGAGGTCACTCAGGTGACAAATGAAAGTACACAGGATTTAGAAAATAAGCAAAATTCAATCGTAACTATTGAAATGGAAAATGGCAACATAATTAAAATTGAACTTTATCCAGAAGTGGCACCCCAGACGGTTAAAAATTTCGTAACCCTTGTCTCGGAAGGGTTTTACGATGGTCTAATTTTTCATAGAGTTATCCCAGGTTTTATGATTCAAGGCGGTGACCCTAATGGAACTGGAATGGGTGGAAGTAAACAAACGATTCCTGGCGAGTTTTCCGCTAATAAATTTAAGAATGATTTAAAGCATGACCGTGGAATTATTTCCATGGCCCGAACCTCAGACCCCAATTCAGCTAGTTCTCAATTTTATATTGTTGTCAAGGCTTCAAGCCACTTAGATGGTCAATATGCTTCCTTCGGAAAGGTCATCGATGGTATGGACGAAGTCGATCGGATTGTCAGTGTTCAGAAAGATCGTGGTGACAAACCACTAGAAGACCAAAGGATGAAGAAAGTATCAATTCAACCCTAGTTACACTCTGAAATGTGCTAGACATACCCGCGCAGAAGAAGAGGGCCTTGCCCTCTTCTTCTGCGTATCAAGCAGAGAGTTCCATCGTACATTCGGATGGAGGAGGTTACTATGTTAGATTTGCTGCGTTTATTTGGTCAAGTCGTAGAGGAACAGAGTTTTACGGTAGTTGCACGGAAACTGGGAATTAGCCAACCTGCGGTCTCGAATCAGATGCGGGCACTTGAGGAGAAACTGGGGGTTAAATTGCTTTATCGCAAGGGAAAGGGTTTTGCCTTAACACCAGAAGGAGAAACAGTTTATCGGCATGGCTTGCACATGCTTGATGAATGGTCAGAGCTTATGCGAGAAATCGGGAGTTCTGAAAGATTGATGAACGGGAAAGTTCATATCGGGGCTTCACATATACCAGGTGAATATTTGCTGCCTGCTTATTTAGCCTCTTTCAGGAAATTGTATCCAGAAATAAAATTTAAACTATCCATTGGGGACAGTCTGGAGATGGCAGAAAAGGCTCTTGCCCATGAAGTGGATTTTGCCGTTGTTGGAGCCGTATTCGATACTGAAAAACTAACCTCTGAATTTTGGCTAAAGGATGAACTTAGTTTCGTAGTCTCTGGCGACCATCCTTTAAGTACCACTCGAAATATCGAAATGAATATACTCCAGAAATATCCTATGATTCTTCGGGAGAGCGGGTCCGGACATCGGAGGGCCTTCGAGGAAGCACTTGCGAAACGAGGGCTCGATTTAAATGACTTTAACGTAGCATTAGAAGTTGGAAGTACGGAAGGAGTAAAAAATGCTGTTCGTTCAGGTTTAGGGTATTCATTTCTGTCCAGACATGCCTTAGAGTCTTGTGAGAAACAAGGTTTAGTGTGGACGAGCGTCAAAGATTTTCATATCGAACGTGGTTTTTACCTATTAAGTCGTAGGAATAAGTCTTTAACATTCATCGCAAATGAGTGTTATCGGTATCTGGTTACTCAGATGTCGGGAGTCGGAGGCGACCAGTGGGCAGAACGGAACAATGCGGATAGTCCCAAAGGGTTGCCAAGGTTTGGGATGGAGGATATTTTTTAATGGTTCGACAGGTTAGGTTAAATTCCTCTGTAATTTAATGCGATAATAACCTTGTTAGTCAAGCAACCCTTTCATTACGCTATTAGGTTGATTAAAGGAGAGGCACGTTTGAACTGGTTTTTAAGTGAATTTAATATCCTGGTCTGGCGTCTGATTAATAATTATGAACCAGATAAGGCTCCAGATGTAACGCTGATTTATGGGCCGAGAGGAATAGGTAAATCAGCTCTACTGCGTTATCTTTATCAGCAGGTTGGACTAAATGAGAAAAGTATTCTTACAAATGCCTTGTCTTTTTCTCGTCAGTACGCTTATGCTGCTCAGAATAACAAGCTTAATCTATTTCGGCATCGCTACCGTTCGACCCGGTTGTTGCTGATTGATGATCTCCAATTTTTCGAAGGGAAAGTTAAAACGATCGAGGAGCTCCATTATACTTATGAATATGTTCTCGGCAATGGGGGCAAGATGGTGTTCACTCTAGAAGCAGAGATGCCCCAGTTAGATTTCCTTGGGGAGCGACTGGCGTCCCGTTTCTTGAGTGGAGTGGTCGTGCCAATTAATCGACTCCGAGAAAATGAGATGGAGCGCTTTTTAGAAGAATATAGTCACTATAAACACCTTTTCATGGATAGATTGGTTCTGGAGGTTATCGCTGAACGTACAAATAATTTAACAGATGCTACGAAGGTTCTTGAACAATTTATTAAATTTGCTGAATTGCAACAAGATGAACTAAACTTGTCGTGTTTCCAAGCTTTTTGGGATCATGAAGAAAGAAAAAAAGATGTGCTTGCTGATCCGTTGAACATTATTAGAATGGCTGCCCAAACTATGGAAGTCCCTATTGCAGATCTGGTAGGGACTAGTCGAACGCCGAGGGTTAACGAAGCAAGACAATTGGCAATTTACACAATACGTACGCTTTGTCAAATCTCATATCCAGCCATTGCGGTTTATTTTAATCGTAACCATTCCACAATGATAAGCTCTTTTAAAAAAATGCAAGAAAAGCTGGATAATAACCAAGAATTAAAAGAAAAATATAAAATTATATTAAACGTATTTAAAGCATAAGCTATTCCAGAGGTTGGACATCAAAAGTCAGAGGACAGAGGTCGGACGATGGATAGCACAAGAATAATGTGATTGGCTAGATGAGAAACCATGATAACGAAGATAATGTGAGGAGGGGATACTATGTCGGGTGAAATACAGCGGATTGGGGTACTAACCAGCGGTGGAGACGCTCCTGGAATGAACGCAGCTCTTCGAGCAGTGGTTCGGAAAGGAATTTTCCACGGGATGAATGTTTATGGAATAAGCCGTGGATACGAGGGGCTTATTCACGGAGAAATTCAAAAAATGAGTATTGGTTCTGTGGCGGATATTGTGCTTCGCGGGGGAACCATATTGAAGACAGCACGTTCAGAAGGAATGAGAACAAAAGAAGGACAACAGAAGGCTCTAGAGCAGTTACATAAACTGAAAATAGACGCCTTGGTGGTGATTGGAGGAGATGGGTCGTTTCGAGGAGCTCAAACTCTAGTTGCTCAGGGTATTCAGATCGTGGGGATTCCAGGAACCATTGACAATGATATTGCTGGAACTGACTTGACTATAGGATTCGATACAGCTACCAATACGGTTGTGGATGCCGTGAGTAAAATTCGTGATACGGCGTCTTCCCACGAACGGACGTTCATAGTGGAGGTTATGGGAAGGAATTGCGGCAACATAGCGCTTCAGGCTGGTTTAGCTTGTGGAGCTGAATCAATCTTAGTTCCTGAGATTCCGTACAATTTAGATGAAATCAGTGCAAAATTAAAGCGTGGCCATCAACGAGGGAAAAATCATAGTATTATCTTAGTTTCAGAAGGGGTAGGAAGCGCTTATAAAATTGGCGAAGAATTGCGGTCTCTCTCAGGTTTTGAGACTCGTATCACAATTCTCGGACATTTGCAACGTGGTGGAAATCCTAGCGCTCTCGATGCTGTGATTGCCGCGGGTATGGGTGGGAAGGCGATCGAGATTATTTTGGCTAAAGAATCAAATAGGATGACTGCTTATGTCAATCAGGCGGTTGTCTCCAGTCCTTTAGATGCAGCTTATGGGATACGACGTCCGTTTAACAAAGAACTATATGATTTAGCAAATGAGCTTTCGATTTAGGAAGAGCAAGCATCAAATAAAAGAGATGAGGGTGAGTAATGGAAAACCAAAAAAAACCTGGAATAAGGATGGATTATACGGGGATGATGAGTGGCTCTCAAAATCCGAAGGGGTTCAAAAAAGAGGAGTTATTGGGGCTGCAGAACGCTATGGATCAAGCCCAGGCAACGCTTGCGAACCGGAGGGAAAATGGAGAAATAGATTTTTCAAAGCTGCTGGTCTCCATGAAAACCCAACTTTCCGAGATCATTGAGTACGCTGATTCTGTCGCACCCAAATTTGAAAATTTTGTAGTTTTGGGAATCGGCGGGTCTGCTCTCGGGCCTTTAGCCATTCACCAAGCCCTAAATCATTACTATTATAATGATCTTGCCCCGGAGCAGCGCGGTCATCGTCCTCGCTTTTATGTCCTAGATAATATTGATCCGGTTCGGGTTCATGAGTTGCTACAAATGCTTGATCCAAGTAAAACTCTTTTTAATGTAATTTCAAAATCCGGCAACACCTCAGAAACGATGGCACAGTTTCTTATTGTGCGAGACAATTTACAACAGGTATGCGGTGACAACTACGCTGAGCATATTGTCATAACAACAGATAAAGAAAAGGGAAATCTTTTGCCGATTGCCCTCAAAGAAGGATATCAACGGTTTGTGATTCCAGCTGGAATCGGAGGGCGCTTCTCAGAATTGACACCTGTAGGATTGCTTGCCGCAGCTATATGTGGGATTGACATTAATCAGCTTTTGGAAGGTGCTCTAGGCATGGATCAGTGGATTAGGGAAGCTAAGGGGGTATTTTCTAATCCGGCACAACTACGAGCGGCACTTGCTCATTTGTCGTGGCAAAAAGGAAAAAACATCTCTGTGTTTATGCCTTACGCTGACGGTTTAAAAACAATGGCAGACTGGTATGCCCAATTGTGGGCGGAAAGCTTAGGGAAAGGTTACGATCGACAGGGACGAGCAGTGCACATTGGACAGACACCCGTAAAAGCGCTGGGAGTAACGGATCAACATTCCCAAGTTCAGTTATATGCTGAGGGGCCTGATGATAAGGTCATAACTTTTGTAGCTGTGGAGAAATTTAAGGAAACCCAAGGGATTCCGATAGATTTGGAGTTGCCTGAAGACATCCAGTTCTTAGGAGGACGGACCCTGGAAGAGTTGTTATTTGCGGAACAAAAAGCAACTGAATACGCTCTGACTCTGGCCGGAAGGCAACATCAAAAGATTATATTGCCCACCTTAGACGCGTATCACATAGGACAATTACTTCTTCTACTGGAGTGGGAGACGGCCTATATGGGTGAGCTATTAAACATTAATGCTTTTGACCAACCGGGCGTTGAGGAAGGAAAGAACGGGACCTATGCCTTAATGGGTCGCAAAGGATATGAGCAGAAGAAACAAGACATCGAGGAGTATGGGAAAATACGGCATACTTTGAGCTTGGACATATAAATATTAATTAAGGCATAGAGCTAGGACTGGTCACAACTGGCTTAGCTCTATCCGAGCGAATACTTGACCCGGCTGGGACTGATTTAGGATAGAAGAGGAGCAATTAGAATGCAATGTTCACTTTCGGAAACCACTAAGCTAAACTTATTGGAGATTGATCCTTATCTTAAACCTTTCGAAAAGGATCTGAGACTACGAATGGACAGGTATTCTGCACATAAAAAGGCCATTCTCGGCAGATATATAAAGTTAAAATCTTTTGCAAATGGGCATTTATTTTATGGTTTTCATTTGGGTAAAGACGGCTGGTATTACCGTGAATGGGCTCCAGGTGCAGAGGAACTTCATCTTGTGGGAGATTTTAATGGTTGGAATCCTAAAGCGCACCCCTTAGAAAGAAAAGAGCACGGTGATTGGGAAATTTTTCTGGAAGGTCGAGAGGCACTCAAACACATGTCCTTAGTTAAAGTTCGAGTAAAAGCCAATGGTAGAGAGAGTGATAGGTTACCCCTCTATATAAAGCGTACAGTACAAAATCCAGTAACCTTAGATTTTGCCGGACAAATTTGGCAACCAGAGAAACGGTTTAGGTGGCATGATAAAGAATTCCGAGTAGATCATTCAGTTCCGTTGTTTATTTATGAGCTACATATAGGTATGGCGCAAGAAAAAGAAGGTATAGGTTCATTTAAGGAATTTACAGATAATATTCTGCCAAGAATAAAATATGCGGGTTATAACACTATACAGATAATGGCAATAATGCAGCACCCCTATTACGCCTCGTTCGGATATCAAGTATCTAATTTTTTTGCAGTGTCTTCCTGGTTCGGAACCCCAGATGACTTGAAGGAATTAGTGGATACTGCCCATACCATGGGCATAGTTGTCTTAATGGATCTCGTACATTCCCACGCCACTGATAATCACCTGGAAGGTATTAATGGATTTGATGGGACTGAATACCAATTTTTTCACGAAGGGCCCAGAGGGAATCATCCCGAGTGGAGAACAAAGCTTTTTAATTATGGTAAAAATGAAGTGCTTCATTTTTTACTTTCCAATATTAAATTTTGGCTCGATGAGTATCATTTTGATGGCTATCGCTTTGATGGAGTCACCTCAATGTTATACCATCACCAAGGTCTGGGCGTGGAATTCACAGATTACAGCAAATATTTTAGTGTCGACACAGACCTTGATGCTATAACTTATTTACAATTGGCTAATGATTTGATTCGAGAAATACGTCCGGATGCAATAACTATAGCTGAAGACATGAGTGGTATGCCTGGAATGTGCCGACCTGTTAAAGATGGCGGTATCGGCTTTGATTATCGATTGTCAATGGGAGTGCCTGATCTCTGGATAAGGACAATTAAGGAACGCAGGGATGAAGACTGGAGCATGAACCAATTATGGCATGAATTAACAAATCGCCGTCCCCAAGAAAAAACCATAGGTTATGCAGAATCACATGATCAGGCACTCGTTGGGGATAAGACCCTAATATTTAGGTTAGCTGACAAAGAAATGTATTGGCACATGGAAAAAAAGGATCAAAATATTATCGTTAGAAGAGCTATTGAATTATGTAAGCTGATAAAATTTCTCACGATAACTCTGGCTGGTGAGGGCTACTTGAATTTCATGGGTAATGAATTTGGCCATCCTGATTGGATTGATTTTCCAACAAAGGATAACAACTGGAGTTATAAATACGCCTGCCGGCATTGGAGTCTTATGGAGAATCAAGAGCTTCGCTACGCAGATCTGGCCAATTTTGATCGAGAAAGTATTGCATTTTTGAAAGCTTACAAGTTGATGCTGGCTGATGATTTACTAAACCTCTGGATCGATGAGGAAGATAATATATTAGCCTTTAAAAAAAGTGGTTTGATCTTTTTATTTAACTTTAATCCCACAAAATCGTTTTCTGACTTTGCGCTGCCTGTAGACGCCCCAGGAGAATATCAGGTGATATTTAATAGTGATGAAAAAATATTTGCTGGACAGAGCCGAATTGCCAATGACTATATTTATCATACAAAGATACTTCCTATGAGAGAAAACAAGCTTGGATTTACAATTTATACTCCCAGTCGCACAGCGTTAGTTTTAAGAAAACTATAAGCATCCTCTGAGTCTAAAACCTCTTAGGCTGACTTGTTAGATCCTCCCCTAGTAGATAATATTCTACTAGGGGAGGGCTATTTAATGTGTGTCGGAAAATATGTCAAGCTGAAAATAGTGGCTTCTGTTAAGTCACAATAACTTGTGAAACACTCAGAGCTATAGGTAGAGGGGAGATTTAGTTATGAAATTAATATCGTGGAACGTAAATGGAATTCGCGCTTGTATCAAACACGGTTTTTTAGATTTCTTTGCCCAAGAAAATGCAGATATCTTTTGCATCCAAGAAACAAAAGTGCAGGCAGAACAGATTCCATTTAATTTAGAGGGCTATTACCAGTATTGGAATTTTGCTCAAAAAAAAGGTTACGCTGGAACGGCAATCTTTTCAAAAATAGAACCGGTCAAGATAGTTTATGGGATGGGTAAAGAGGAGCATGATAAAGAAGGAAGAGTAATAACTTTGGAGTTTGAGAAATTTTATGTAATGACGGTATATACTCCCAATTCCCAAAAAGGATTAGCAAGACTTGAATATAGAATGAAGTGGGAAGAAGATTTTTTAAACTATATAATAGATCTGGAAAGATTGAAACCAGTCATATTTTGTGGTGATTTAAATGTTGCTCATAAGGAAATAGACCTTAAACACCCAAGCGCGAATCGAAAAAACGCTGGTTTTTCACCCGAGGAAAGAAACAAATTTGATCAAGTCATTAACAACGGCTTTGTGGATACCTTTAGGTTTTTTTACCCAGATAAGGCGGAAGCGTATACCTGGTGGTCGTATATGTATAACGCCAGAGCTAATAATGCGGGATGGCGGATTGATTACTACTGTGTTTCGGCAGTGTTGAAAAGTCAGTTAAAAAACACCATTATTTATAATGACGTATTTGGTTCGGATCATTGCCCCATCGGGTTAGAAATATTTTAGCGCGGGTATCTCAGTCATGGACAGTTCGAACTTGTGGCAAGAAAGGAAGGGATCAGGATGTTTAAAGGAATTATTTTTGATTTAGATGGAACCCTTGTTGACTCACTTGGAGATATAGCCAATGCTATGAATAATGCACTTCAAAGGTATGGTTTTCCAACTCATGAGCTTCAGGCCTATAAAAACTTCATTGGAAATGGACTGAAGAATCTAGTACGTGAAACAGTACCGAAAGACTTTAGAAATGAAGAGATAATTATTAAGTGTTTCGATTCGATGATGGAAGAATATAGAGATAACTGCACAGACAAAACACAACCTTATGCTGGGATTGTTGAACTACTTAATGAATTGGCCACACATCAAATGAGATTAGCGGTGCTTTCTAATAAGGTTGATTTTTTAACAAAGAAAGTTGTCAAGACCCTACTTCCGAATTGGAATTTCGAAGCGGTAATCGGAGTCAGCAATGAAATTCCTAGAAAACCTAACCCTTTAGGGGCGCTGCTGATAAGCCGGAAATTAGAAATTTCTCCTGAGAACCTAATTTATTTAGGCGATACTGGCGTTGATATGCAAGCTGCAAATAGTGCTGGCATGTATGCTGTAGGGGCGTTATGGGGTTTCCGAACGAAAGAGGAATTAACCTCAAATGGTGCAAAGTACTTAGTAAACTACCCTTTGGAATTAATTCAGATGTTAGAAGATTTAAAGTAATCAAGGTAGATTAAGGTGGGGTTGAAGTTATCCGAAGTTTAGGCCAAGACGTAGCTGTGAGCGGTTTTTAGGGCGGGAAAATACCCATATTTTTAAAGGATTTCACTTAAAAGAGTCGAATTTACTCAATGAGAGGTGAAACAATGGAACCTATTTTTGCATTAGATATTGGGACCAGAATGGTTATGGGGCTAGTAATGATCAAAAACAAAGAGCAGGGTTATGAAATTTTGGCAAGCGCCCAAACAGAACATAGGCAACGTGCTATGTATGATGGACAAGTTCACGATGTTGACGAAGTTGCTCGGGCCGTTATAAAGGTCAAAGAGTCCCTCGAAAAAAAACTCGCTGTACCCTTAAAACAGGTTGCAGTGGCTGCGGCAGGTCGGGCGTTAAGAACTGAAGTTGCTTTTGCTGAACATAAGGAACCACTTCCGGTGCGCTGGGAGAGAGAGACCGTTTTAGCTTTAGAAATGGAAGCAGTGCATTGTGCGCTTCGTCAACTGCAAGCAGCGACGGAAGATGATTCTCAATTCTACCACTGTGTTGGATACAGCCCTATTGCTCGCTGGAATGAGGGAGAGGAAATTTCCAACTTGATCGGGCAACGAGGGAAAGTTGCAAAGGTTTCTGTAATTGCGACGTTCCTACCACGAACGGTCGTTGATTCTTTGGTAGCCGTATTAGGCCGCGTAGGTTTAGAAATGACAAGTCTTACGCTAGAACCAATTGCCGCAGGGCAGGCTGCCATCCCAACGAATATGAGGCGACTTAATCTTGCTTTGGTCGATATCGGAGCGGGAACGGCGGATATTGCCTTGACGAGAGATGGGTCTTTTTTCGCTTATGGCATGGTTCCTATGGCAGGAGATGAGGTCACGGAAGCAATCTGTGCGCATTATTTGCTTGATTTTAAGGTCGGTGAAAAAGCGAAACGAGAGTTAAATAAGAAAGTACAGCTAAATTTTATAGATTTTCTCGGAGCGAAAGTTGTCGTGAAAAAGGAAGAAGTCTTAAATATTATTAAACCTGTGGTTGGAAAGTTAGCGGAAAGTATTGCAACGGAGATTCTAAATCTCAATAATGGTGTTCCACAAGCTATAATTCTGATCGGCGGAGGAAGTTTAACCCCCATGCTTTCCGAAACGTTGGCAGAGACGCTCCAAATTCCTCAGAACAGAGTGGGTATGCAAATCAGAGAACGCCTTGGCGAGATTTTGGGGGAAAAAAGTTTGAAGGGGCCAGAAAGTATTACCCCAATCGGGATTGGGATTGCTGCGCTCGAAAGTAATGGGCTTCAGTATTACACAGTGATGGTTAACAGTACTATTGTTTCAATTTTTGAATTACAACTGGCGACGGTAGCCGAGGCTCTATTAGCTGCTGGAATAATGCCGCGGTCTTTTTTTGGTAAGCCGGGAGCAGCCTTGACGTTTGAATGGAACAGTGAAATGCGGATTATTAAGGGGACGATGGGAAATCCTGCTCAATTATCGGTCAATGGTCAACCCGGTAAATTGGAACAAGCTCTAAAAGCGGGTGATCAAATTGCTTTCATTCCTGGAGAGCCGGGTGAAGATGCACGGGCGTGCATTAAGGATGTGTTGCCTGCTCAAGAGGTAAAAGGGATTTTTTGGAACGGCCAACGCGAAAATTATCTCCCCCAGGTCTTTGTAAATGAGCAGTTGGTTTGCGAAACAGATGAAATCCTTGATGGATATAAGATAACTTACATTCCTAATGATGACCTGAAAAATCTCTTGAAGCAAAAGTTCGTTAACTTACACAAAAAAGAGGGGATAGAAATCCGTGTCAATGGGGAAGCACTTCCAATTGACTTACACTCTGAGATTATGGTTAACGGCTGTCAGGTTGAGGGGAGTTGCATAATTTATGAAGGAGATTCGATAGAGGTCCGCACAAGTCAGATAACGATCGGTGAGTTGAAGCTTCAGCCTAAGCCTCTCATTTTCAGCGTAAATGGGGTGGAAATTGCTTACCCTCCTCAAGAAACGATTGTTTCCTGGCGTGGACTGCCCGTGTCGGAAGCCCAACCGCTCAAGGATGGGATGGATCTTAGAGTTCAGGGACATAAGCAAATGCCTATCCTTTCAGATCTTTTGCCCTATGTTAAGTTTCCTGAGGAGGTCCAACCAGGGTCTTTATTAAAACTAACTGTCAATGGTCAACTAGCTGAGTTTACCACAATTTTACATCCGGGTGACCGTCTGACCATTGCTTGGGAATAAAAACACTTGACAATCGCGCTCTAGGTCATAAAATAGTAGTGGGGGTGGAGAGAAATGTTAGAAGGATTAATGGTCCTAATTGCAATTGCTATTTTAATTGTTACATTGTATTCCGATGCGGGATCGGCTAAAAAGAAACATTCCAGCTATTTTCAGACAGTTCAAAAACCGACTAAAAAAGCACTACGCGAAGTAGCGATGCCTGATTTAAGTCAAAACGATGGATTTTTTGAAAAACTTAATAGTTTATAAGAAAAACAGATCCGATGGTTGACGTCGGATCTGTTTTTCTGTCTAGAGCTTAACTATAAATCTTTAATTCAATAATACTTACAATATTAAAAGATGTAGACTTGAGACACGTTAATTTTACGGATATAATAAAAAGAAGATGAATGACCAAAAAAATGGGTAGAAATTTAGAAACCTAGTTTTTTACAAGGAGGAAATAATGCATCAGTACTGGTTTTTTATAGGGAGTTTTCCTTTGCGTGCCTACGGGACACTTTTTGCGTTGGCCTTTATCGTAGGTGTCGGCATTACACTCTATTTTGCCAAGACAGAAGGACGACCGGAATACATGGAAATAATCATGGATTTAGCTCCCCTTTTGCTTATTTCAGGCATTTTGGGTGCCCGTATTTGGCAAGTGTTTTTTTTCGACTGGGCATATTATAGCAAAAATTTGGGCGAAATTATTGCTATTTGGCATGGCGGGCTTTCGATTCAAGGGGGTGTGGTCGGGGCGTTATTAGTTGGCGGAGTTTACGTTTGGCGAAAGAAGTTACCTTTTTGGGAAATAGCTGATTTGGCGGCGCCAGGGCTGATGTTGGCTCAGGCGATCGGTAGAGATGCCAATCTTATGAACGGCGATGCTTTTGGAGGACCAACAGGTGGAGATTTCGGAATACTCTATCCCGTTGGTACAATTGCTCGAGAGACTTTTGGGAACCAACCGTTATGGCCCGCGGAGGTGTGGGAAGGGCAAGTGGATGTAATTATTTTCGCCCTGCTCGTGATTCTGAAATTGAGAAAATGGCCTTCAGGTACGCTGTTTTTGTCGTACATGATATTTTACAACCTATCTAGGTTCTTTCTGGAAAATCTCCGAGGGGATAGTCCACGCTTTCTCTTCGACTGGTCCGCAGCTCAATGGAGTAGTATGGTGGCTGTAGGAATTTCCGTAGTCCTTCTGGCCTGGAGAATTTGGAGAGAACGGCAGCACGAGACAACCTAAGACTTAAACTTTCTGAATGGTACAAAATAGCGATTCCTCGGTCCTGAGAATAATCTGAATAGTTTCTATATAAGCGTTTTGTTGCTCGCGCATAGTCTTGTGGTCGTGTATTCCTACGAGGTGGTCTAATATTTCCGATCGTATGGAGATCTGCAATCCCTCCGATGTACCGGTGTATTGAAAGTGATAAACATGTTGTTTCTTTTCGTCAACGTGTAAAGTTCCACGTCCATAGGTTGCCCGGTTTAATACTTGATAGGCGTCAAGAGCACAGGAATGAGTATAAGCAGTGACCACAAGTTCAGAACTTGGCACAGGGCGAATTCCCAGTTCGCGCAGGGCGATCTGCGCTACTCGAAAACCCAAGGATATTTCTGGACAAGTATGACCGTGAAAATCGATGACTTGTTCCCAAGGAGTTTTTTCTACACACATAGATCATTGCCCCTTACTTCTTTTTGGTATATTGTATAACTGTAGAGCTCAAATAGAAAGTAAATAGCATATTTTTAAAATTAACGCTGTTTAATTGCAGGAGTTTTCAATGGAGAACTTGAAAATTATAAATAGACGTTAGAGAGGGAAATCTCACTGTGAGATTTCCCTCTCTTCTCAAGGATGTGATCTTCTAGGATTGGGGTTAAAACTTTGGAAATAGTACTCCGAGGATTCCGCCTACTCCACCTGAAACAAGTGCCAAGATAGTTTTTTCCCCTATTTTTAGCCAAGCTGGAGTTTCTGACCAGAAAATTGCAGATAGGATTAGTACCATAAGGATAAAGCCAAGGCCTATGGCTAATCCATAGTACAATCCCTTTGTGCCCGCTTGATGAGCTGCCATAAAGGCAGCGACGAAGATACTTGCGCCAAAGATAATGTTGATCGACAGTTCAGATTCAGGGAGTGATGTGTAAGTGAGTAGGAGGCCAAAGACAAGAGACAATAATAATGCTAGGATGGTCGCCACGAGAATGCCTTTGAGAATTAAGCTAAGCTGAAAGGATTTAAACATGAGTTATCCCTCCTTTAATTGATAACACCTATGCTTCAATTAAAAGGAGTATGACAGGTAAACGTTATAAAATGCAAAAAACAAGAAAATTGAGGAGGAATTGAAATGAAAAAGACCATCCCTGATTTCGAAAAAATGAAACAAGCTGGGGAAAAAATTAGCATGTTAACGGCTTATGATTTTCCATCGGCACAGTTGGTCGAAGAAGCTGGCGTGGATATGATCCTGGTTGGTGATTCTTTGGGAATGGTGGTTCTGGGGTATGACTCGACGGTTCCAGTAACGATGGAAGAAATGCTTCATCATACTAAATCTGTTTGTAGGGGAGCAACACAAACGTTTGTGGTTGCTGATATGCCGTTTATGAGCTATGCTACCCTAGATCTTGCCATAATGAACGCTGGACGGCTCATCAAAGAAGGGGGAGCGGATGCCGTAAAACTTGAAGGGGGTTATAACCTTGTTCCCATCGTTCAAGCTCTCACACGTGCCGGAATACCTGTGGTTGGGCATATTGGATTAACTCCCCAAACAGCAAATCAGCTCGGCGGGTTAAAAGTTCAAGGACGGGATTTAAACAGTGCCAAGCAGTTGCTCGAAGACGGTCAAGCCATAGAACAGGCTGGGGCTTTTTTACTTGTTTTGGAGGCGATCCCGCGACAAGTTGCGGGGCAAATATCAACGGAATTGAAAATTCCTACGATTGGGATTGGAGCAGGACTGGATTGTGATGGGCAGGTGCTTGTGTTCCACGATATCTTGGGGCTTTTTAAGCGATTCAAACCCAAATTCGTCAAGCAATATGCGGAACTAGGGCAAGACGCAGTTAAAGCTATTCAGGGATTTCATCAGGAGGTGAAATCTGGTCTTTTTCCGGCGGAGGAGCATACTTTTGGTTTATCAGACGAGGTCATTCAAAAACTTTATGGGAATAAATAAATTTAACCCTAATTGTATTATTGGAGTTTAATTGAAGATAACTAATGAATTAAAGATAACTAGTATAGCTTTTTATTTTAAATTTGATATAATATAAGTGATTTTTAAGAAATTCAATAATTGTTTTGGAAGGATGGACTAGCATTGAGATTAAAGGAAAAAACCCATCGGAAATTTGTCGAATTTTTTGAAAAGATTTCTAGTATGTATCAAGGTAAGGATTTCGAATTAGCTTATTCTGATATTCAACGGGAAACAGGAGCGGCAAGTGTTACCTTGAAACGAGCGATTCAGGCTCTAGCCGAAGATGGAGTGATTGAAGTGCATCCGGGTCGCAACTCGAGATATGCACGTTTTCGTTATCTTTTAGCCACTCTAAACACTGAAGGGAAATCTTCAGAAGTTGTATCCAACGAAACACGAAATTTAGAGGAATCGAATAACGAGGAAAAGACTCCGCCGGGAGGAAGTCCCCAATTTGTGAACGAAGACGTTAGTGAACTTACGCAGCTTGTTGATCATCTTCGTCGGCGTGTGCGTAATCAAGAAATGGCAATTGCCTTACTTCAAGATCGTCTGGCGGAAATTGAGGACAAAATACGAAAACGATAATTTCCAAGCATTTGCTAGAGATTTTTTTGTATAGTGGTGTTATAATAACAATATATCCTGCCTTGTGCGTATGGATTACCACGGTTTTGATCCTATCAAGTGACACGGGAGCTAAATGTCAAACTAGTACAGCAAGCCCTTTGATTAGGGAAGCTGAAACGTTTGGACTAGGTGCCCACCTGCGAAAGCGGGGTCAGAAACCTGGAATCTTACGGCAAGTTGGGGAAGGGTAGGGAGTTTTCCTTACCCTTATTTGTTATTGAAAGCCTGACCCTACAGAGTGGACCGAGACGTTGCAGAGGGTTTACTTAAAAATAACAGTCAGGGAATTTGCCTTTTGAAGAAATACCTGCTAAAGAGGTGTATTGATGACGCGGATTATACTTACTCGTCATGGTCAGACCTTATGGAACATTGAAGGGCGAGTTCAAGGAAGTTTGGATTCTCCTCTTACACAAAAAGGGATACTACAGGCCCGTTCCTTAGCCTATAGGCTAAAGAATCAGGGAATTGACCATATCTATTCCAGTGATTCTCTTCGAGCGATTGGCACAGCAGAAGAAATTCGCAGTGAGCTTAGTCTGGGGAAATTGTCTACAAATCCTGCGCTGCGCGAGTTTGCATTTGGTGAGTGGGAAGGGCGTATCTGGCAGGAGTTACGTGTTAGCTATCCAGAGATTTTTAAGATCTGGGATGAAAAACCATATTTAGTCACTCCCCCTGGCGGTGAAAACATGGACATAGTACAGGCAAGGGCTTGGGAATTTTTGCAACAAATTATAAAAGGCCATTCTGGAGAGACTGTATGTCTTGTGACGCATGGTTTAACATTGAAACTGCTGGTTACGAAGGCTCTTGGCTTTGAGGTTCATGAGTGGGTTAAATCACCGTGGCAACATAATACAGCCTTAAATATCTTCGAGGTCAATGAACAATTATGGCTCCCAATTCTAATTGGAGATTGCCAGCACTTGGATGAATTAGAGGGTCAGAGCCCATAACCCATCGAGAAGATCGGAAATAATAGATCGAAATAATTGGTATTTAAAAGGGACAGGTGCCAGCCATGGCTTCTGTCCCTTTTGTTTCCTTGTTATTCGATGCTTTTTTCCCAGTCTAGATTAAATATCTGAGCTAATTTGACTGCCGAGGTAGGAGAGGGAACCGTAATAGAAAATTCATGATCAGCGACAAACGAAACGCGCGTCCAACCGGAACTGCTTAAAAGAAACGACGAATTATCAAAAATAGCTAAATGCATGCCGAGTTCCACTTGACTAGGGTAATACCTTATATGGACCCCTTTTGCCTTTAACTTTTCTAGAGTAACTGGTGTTCTATTAGCTACTGCTTGATCTAAAATAAGACGAACGTCACGCCCCTTCGCGGAAGCATCAATTAGGGCTTGGATCAGGTCAGGCTCGGTAATTTCCGAGTTTTCTATCCAGATGGATTTTGTACTTGTTGATATCTGTTCTGAAAGCTGCTGTTTAACGTTGGCATTGATGGCCAAAACGATGTTATCTTCTGGTAGAAGAGACGTTTTGGCGACTGTTAAAGGAAAAGTTGTAGTAAATTCCCAGTCTTTGGAGAATGAAGTTGCTGCTTTCCAAGCGGCTCTGCCAGATAACTCCACAGCGAGATCATGGGCTAAAAACCCGTTTTCTGTCCATGGGGGGCCATAGATAAGGGCCACATTTTGGTCAACAATTAAGTATTTAGTATGGTCGATTTGCCCTTTTTGAGCAGGATAAAATTGAACAGATACATTTTGGCTTTTCAATTGATCTAGTGTGGCCCGATTTACTTTCTGCCATTGGTCTAAGAGGATGCGAACATCTATTCCGGAACGAGATTTAGCGAGGAGAAGCTGAATGAGGCGAGGGTCATCAAACTCTGCTTGCTCAACGTAAATTGACGTTTGCGCAGACTCGATAAGTGTCAACGTCCGATTATAGATGGCATCTTTATCGATAAAAAGCGCTTCAGCGGGCAGGGTAGAGATCGGGGCGACTTTAGAAGAAAGTTTTGGAAGTTTAAATGCACAACCACTTAAGAACAACATGTTAAATGATAGTAGAAAAAAGATAGAAAAGACGAATCTTCGCTTTGACATGCACATACTTCTCCCAAGGCTAAATATATTGTCTATATTATACCATATGTGTCCAAAGGGTTGAAAGCATTGTGAGGCATAAGCGAAAGAAGTTTTTCATAAGAATGGGCAAAATGAATTATCACTTGGAAAGGGTAGAGGGTATGAAGACTTTCAAAAGTAGCGTGGTAGTAATGGCTATTTTAAGTCTCATCGCAATGTCAGGACTTCTTTATGCGAAAGCTAATCTTACGTCGATACCTAATGACTCAACAACGGGATTTTCAGCTACCATGGCGTATGAACATGTAAAGTATCTTGTGCAAAAGATTGGTCCCCGACCCGCGGGAAGTAAGGCGGAAGTGAAGGCTTCTCAGTATATAAGTTATGTGTTAAATCAAAATGGCTGGAAGGTACATGAACAACCCTTTAGCAAAGTTGTCGTTCGTGAAGCTTCAGTTTTACAAAGGGAACAAGAGGTCGAACTGATTAGTAGCCAAAACATTATTGCCGAATTGCCGGGAACAAGTCCCGACACTATTGTTATAGGTGCGCATTATGATTCTGCAAATTTAAACGCTCCTGGGGCGGTGGATAACGCTTCAGGTGTAGGGGTTTTGCTAGAATTGGCTAGAGTCCTGAGTAAAGAGCCTCATGAAGCAACCTATCAACTTATTTTCTTCGGAGCAGAAGAGTCTGGCTTACTAGGGTCAAAATTCTATACAAGTCAAGCAGACTTATCAGCTGTTCGCTGGATGCTCAATGTTGACATGGTTGGAACTCCACTGGAAATAGATGTGGCTGGTAAAAAGTCTGCTCCTCCGGAGTTAATTAAGCAAGTTGTAGCCTTGGCTAATGAGAGTCATATCCCCTTCCATCTTAGTCGCGATGCTACTTTAATGACCCGTGATAGTTCTCAGGGAGGAGCTAGTGACTTCAGCTCTTTCTTGGACCAGGGAATTCCAGCTGTTGGGTTAGGCATTTTCGGGCGACCTGAGGGATATTTTCATCGACCGGAGGATCGGCTAGACTACGTTTCTCTTGAGGAAATGCAGAAAGTAGGAGATTATACCCATCGTTTGCTAACGAATGTAAAGTTAGAAAAACAAGGACCCAGTGTCTGGGATGAACTATATTTAACATTCCAAATGGGCAAATATGTATTCATACTCCCTAGTTTTGGAATTCGTATTTTTACCTTACTCACCTTTTTATTTACGAGTGTACTTTTATTAAAGTATATAAGGAAAGATAAGGAAGAGGATAAATTAAACTGGAAAAAGGCCTTGAGGATTCTAGGGGTCCCGCTTTTAATGAGTCTGATTGTGATTGGCTTGAGTGGGATTGGAGAGAATTTATGGAGTTTAATTAAACAGGTTCAGTTATTATATTACGCTTACCCTGCGCTCTTTGTCGTGGCCCGTATTGGCATTGCCCTAGGGATATTCATCGTCCTAGCTGGGTGGCTTTATAAGCTGCCTTTAGAGCGGAATCCTCGGCTGTATTGGTTTGTCGGAGTGATACTGCTTTTTGGAGTTAGTATAGTCCTAGCACTTATTCGGATTGATCTTGCTTTTCCGTTTGTATTTTGGCTACTGTGCTTGGATTTACAGTATTTCTTACCTAACATTATCTTGGTCTTGGTCGGTCCCTATTTTATATATTGGCTACATTTTGAACTTTTAAATTCACACCAGTGGATTAGCTTTTACGAAGCAATCCATAAATATTTTTTAATCTTTCTGGGGATTTATAGCTTGCTACTTGTTCCCTTCTTGTTAGCTGCGCTACAGGTTGCACTTAGCAAAACACATCTTTCCAAAACACTTTTATTTCACTTGAGAAAGCCGGCGTTAGTAGTTACGAGCTTAATTGTTTTAGCCTTAGGATTAGTTCCAATTCACACAAGAGATTACCCACAGGTGGTAACAGTTAGGGAAGAGTGGACCGGAAGTAAGGACGGAGTGGTGCATATTTTTTCCGACGAACGTCTACCGCCCCAACTAGTGAAAGACCTAGACGGCGGACAGGAAGGAAAGAGCCAATTTCTCCCCATACTTAATGAAAAAACACCTCTTAGCGTCGATACATCTGTGACGGAAAAAAATAAAAATTCTCAGCGATTCCTTGATATTTCCCTCAAACTTCATTATACGAATGAACCCTATTTAATCCGTCTGAGATTAGAAAGCGCTTCCCCTTTTGAAGTTCAAACCGATGAATTTTTACCTATGTCCAAACTTCCTAGAAAATTGCAATTAAAAGGAGTACAACTGCCTACTGGAAAATATTCAATCATACTACAGAGAACTCCTCCCCAGAAGAATGTTATCCATTTGTCAGTGGAAACTCAGGGTGTAATGATGTGCTCTATAGAGGCGACGTTTCCTGATCCGTCACCACGCATCCAGATTCAACACGAGCTCATATCGGTAGATTATCTGATTCAGTTCAAAGAAAGTTATGATTTTTAAGAAATATAATCTTGTATAGCTTGTAAATATTAGGGGAAACTATTAGTAGCTTGAGGAGGGTGAATAAATGTATAAAATGATTGCAGTCGAAGAAGGACTTAATAATGTTATCCAGGCCCTTCATAACGCAGGATTCAAAACGACCCCTTTAGAAGGGGAAAAATTGCAAAATGTCCGAGCGGTGGTCGTTAAAGGGGACGGGACAGATATCTTAGCACCTGAGTGGCCTACTAAAATGCCGGTTATTAATGCCTCAGGTCGTAGTGCCGATGAAATTGTAGATGTTTTGCGGGACCGTCTCTCCTAAGTAGTAGGGGCACGTGCATCGTGCCCATTTCCGTCGTACCCTTTGTTATTTTAATAGTGTCATTTGTTCCAGCACGAGGGCACGATGCATCGTGCCCCTACGAATATAATATCCCTGAATAATTAAAGGACCGAGGCGTAGTCTCGGTTTTTCTTATACACCAAAACGAGATGGTTTACCATATAATGGATTATGGAAGTTATTTATTTCCGAAAGGAGTTGTTCTTATGTTCTTTGGCATTCTTCCCTTTGCCTTGGGTTTGGGTATAGGATCTTTAGCGGCACCACGCTACGTGCCATCAATGTATCCTTATCCCGTGTATGCCCCATATCCGTATCCCTATCCTTACCGGGGATGGTATTAAAGCGTTGAGCTTCCTTTTCGTCGACTTGCCAGATCGGTTTGCACGGTCTGGCTTTTTTAATATAATTGGATTATCATATTAGGCATATGCAAGAAAATAACAAGTCAAAGATGCCTTGGATATTTAAGGACAGAGATCAGAAAGGGAATACCCCAATCTGACATATCCGGCTTCTGACCTCTGATCTCCGAGTTTAGGTGAACATGCCGACGCAGTAGGACATAAAATAGACTGGTAGACACTGACTGGTTATTTTCTTGAAGGTGCCTTAAAGGTAGACTGGAAAGCGAGGAAGATTAAATGACCGTCCCCAAAGCGTTTCTCAAACAAAACCGTAAAAAGAGGCTCGAGCAAGGACATCCATGGGTGTATCCGGGTGAAATCGAAAAGATAGAGGGAAACCCTCAGGGCGGGGATGTTATACATATAGTTAATCATGCGGGGCATTTCTTAGCTCAAGGGTTTTATAACCCTTTATCCCAACTCATTATCCGCGTTGTGACTTATTCAGAAGTTGAAGTGGATGAAAACTTATTTTTGGCCAAAATAGAACAAGCTTGGCAACGCCGGCAGTGGTTATTGCCGGAAGCCACCTCGTGTCGAGTTGTCCATGGGGAAGCAGATTTCTTGCCAGGGTTAATTGTCGATAAATATGAAGATGTACTAGTTGTACAAATTCTTTCCCTAGGGATAGAAGTGCGCCGTCAGTGGATCTTCAATGCCTTAAAGAAGATTTTTAAGCAGCGTGGAATCTATGAACGCAGCGATGTTTCTGTGAGACGACTGGAAGGGCTTGAAGAAAGAGTAGGTTTTGTCGAGGAACCTTTTGATACCCAGGTAACGGTCCGTGAAAATGGATTGAGTATTTTGGTGGATGTTGCTGAGGGACAGAAAACAGGCTATTTCTTTGATCAACGGGAAAATAGAGCGGCTCTAAAGCCTTTGATGACAGGCTGGGGAGCTCGCCGCGGTGTACAAGTTCAAAGCGATGGACAGCTCATAGATGCCAAAGGAAAAGAAATCAAAAACCCTTTTTGGAATGGTGCTGAGGTCTTGGATTGTTTTTCTCATACGGGTTCTTTTATGTTGCATGCTTGTCTTTTTGGTGCTAAAAAGGTGACCTGTCTGGATGTCTCAGAGAAAGCTATCGAGATGGCTAAAGGTAATGCCTTGCTTAACGGGTTCCTGCATAGAACTGAATTCGTGGCAGCCAACGCGTTTGATTTTTTAAGGGAACAGGTAAAGGGTAAAAAAACGTGGGATATTGTCATTCTAGATCCTCCCGCTTTCGCCAAAAGTCGCCAGGCTTTAGAAGGGGCTGTCCGGGGGTATAAAGAGATTAATCTTCAGGGTATGAAGTTGGTCTGTAACGGGGGGATTCTAGTTACTGCTTCCTGTTCCCATCATTTAAGTGCCGCACTATTTTTGAATATGCTTCAAGAGGCAGCTCGAGATGCGCATAAAGTGTTACGACTAATTGAATTTAGGCGTGCCGGCATCGACCACCCGGTGCTGCTCGGGAGTGAAGAAACTGATTATTTAAAGTTTGCTATTTATGAAGTCTTTGATCGTTAATTTTTTTAGATGCCATTGTAAAGGAGTATGCTTGAGATAGGATTGCAGATATCTCTTTGCAAAAGATGACCCTTGACATATAATAGCAAATATGGAGGAGGGCTTAGAGTGGAGGAACGGAAAACATTCGATAGTATTTGCAATTTGTTGCGCAATCATTCCTATAAGGTTACCCCTCAGCGTCAGACGATCTTACAAACGTTTCTAGAACACGTTGACCGTCATTTGAGTGCTGAAGAGGTTTATATGCTTGTTAAACACCAGAACCCTGAAATTGGCCTGGCTACAGTTTACCGTTCTTTGGATATATTAGCTGAAATCGGAGTTTTATTGAAGAACGATTTCGGTGACGGGCGAAGTAGGTATGAATTTAGCCGAAAAGACGAACACCACCACCACCACCATCTCATCTGTTTGCGTTGTGGTGAAGTCTCGGAATTTGATGACGATTGGTTAGAGTCGCTTGAAACTGTGATCACCAATCGAAATCATTTCAAAATTGTGGATCATGATTTAAAATTTTATGGATATTGCCATAAATGTGAAGAGACGCTGTAACTCAGCGTCTCTTCACATTTATAGCAATATTCTGAATCGGGGTCTCAGTTATAAGGAGAATGACAGAAATGTAAGAACCAAGGGCGGTATTGCTAGAAATCTGACGAGGAGAGTGGAATTAGTAATGTCATTTTGCGAATTGCCGCGCATTTGATAGGCATTTGACGTTCGAATTTAGGAATAAAGAGAAGGGTATAGCGCAACAGAAGTAGAAGAGATATATGGTAAAATAAGTAAAAAGGAGTGAAGACTATGGATCTACCTTTGGCCTCGAATGTCAAACATAAAAGGCCATCTCTTCGAAGCTCTTATTTATGGAATTCTCTCCAAGCTAAATGGCATCATCGATTAGGTAAAACGGATGAAGCTATCCAGAATTGGGTGGATTTATTAAATCAAGATTTTCCTAAGCTGCATTTTAAAGAGGTGCAACATTTAATCGATGCCCAAGCTTTTCAAGAAGCAAGAGATTATTTAGAACGTCTGGCAAGCATTCAAAATGATGATTCATCGGAAATAAGTTTTTTGTTGGCACGGTGTTATCTGGGACAAGCCCTGATTCCACAGGCCAAAGAAATGATTGAGCAGGCAATCCTGTTAAAGCCACAGAAGGCGAATTATTGGGACTTACTTGCCGATTGTTATTTAGAACTTGGAGACTGGCGTGAGGCGATTAGGGCATTAGATAATTCGTTGCGTGCTGCACCTCAACACGCGGAAACAAATTACCGTCTCGGAACTATTTACGCTTTTCATGATGAATATCTGGAAGCATTAAGGTGTTTTCAGGGATGTTGTCAACTTCAACCACGCGAATCATTATACTGGGAAATGAAGGCGGAGATGCATTTGCTTTTGGAACAGGTGGCAGATGCTTGTAAAAGTTTTGATAGAGCACTTCGTTATGGAGGGACTCCCGATTTAGCAGCGAGATTAGCGTACTGTTATATTAAGAATAATGAGATCAAAAAAGGAATTCAGTATTACAAAGTCACTCTAAAATATGAACCGGATCATTATGATTCATTAAGCAATCTAGCAGCAGTCTATCAAAATCTGGGTCGTTCCCAGGAAGCTTTAAATTTGTTGGAACGCGCCAAGAATATCTATGCCAAGGACCCAATTTTACTTAATAATCTTGCCTTTACTTTGGTTCATCTGGGACGCACAAGAAAAGCCGAGGAATATTATCTTGAGGCCCTGGAATTAGTTCCTAACAATCCACTCATGCTCTATAATTTAAGTGTTTGCTATTCTCGCAAAGGAAATTGGCAGGAAGGCATTGATAGCCTGACCCAACTCTTTGAAATAGACCCTAACCATTCAGCGGGATGGGCCTTACTTGGGAATATCCATGACCAAATGGATCAATTTGATACGGCTATCGATTGTTATAATAAGGCACTGAAGTTGGCATAATGGAGAAGAGTATCCCAAAATAGGATATTTAAGGCGTAGGGGCACGAGGCATCGTGCCCATTTCTGTCATATCCTTTATTGTAATATTGTGTTATCTTTATAGCACAAAGGGTACGAGGCATCGTGCCCCTACTAAAATAGTGAAAGTCAATTTGTTATTTGTAGCGCTTTTGGTTTTAGATTTATTGATATTTCATTTTCTTTTGTAAATAATAATGGTAAAATAGATTCTAATCTGTCAAATAAGGAGCTTAAAATGTTTCAAGTATGTGTCCAAGAGCATTTCGATGCTGCTCATTTTATTCGCAATTACAATGGAAAGTGTGCTAACTTGCATGGTCATCGTTGGACTGTTGTAGTTTGTGTTGAAGGTAAACAACTCGATCATTTGGGAATGTTGATAGATTTTAGTGAAGTTAAGCAGACTATTCAAAAAACATTAACTTCACTGGATCATAGCTTGTTAAATGATCTGTCTTACTTTGGGCCGGAAGGGGTCAATCCAACAGCAGAACACCTCGCACAATTTATGTTTGTGGAATTCAAGAAGGATTTTCTGCTTGCGGAAAAGCGCTTAGCATGGGTAAAAGTCTACGAATCTCCAGATGCCTGGGCCATTTTTAAGGAGGACTGATTAAATGGCTGGAATCGTTTTACTATCAGGCGGTTTAGACTCAACTCTTGCCTTGGCGCTCTATTTAGAAACGGATATCATAAATTTAGCCCTTACCTTTGATTATGGGCAAAGGGCAAACCAAAACGAAGTTTCTGCAGCGCAAAGAATTGCTAAGTATTATAACATCCCGCACAAGGTAATTAATTTGCCTTTCTTAGAGGAACAGACTCATTCAGCTCTCGTTAATCGCTCTAAAAACTTGCCTTTTGTGGGACTTGAAGAACTTGATAATTTAGAACAAACACAACAAAGTGCCCAACAAGTATGGGTACCTAATCGCAACGGACTATTCATGAATATCGCTGCAGTATTTGCTGAGAATTTGGGCGAACCCACCTCCTTAATCACCGGTTTTAATTTAGAAGAGGCAGCGACTTTTCCAGATAATTCTGTAGAATTCATTGACGCAGTGAACCAATCTCTCAGCTATTCCACCCAAGAAAAAGTAACGGTTGTGAGTCCCACTTCGATTTTGACCAAAACAGAAATTGTTAAAGAAGGATTGCGCTTGAATGTCCCTTTTAAGTATATCTGGAGTTGTTATGAGAGTACTGAAAGAATATGTGGGCAGTGCGAGAGTTGTCAACGCTTAAAACGTGCCCTGCTCGGAAATAACGCGCAGGAACTTGTCGATCAACTGTTTGGTGCCCCTTGAAAATTCTTGGCAAAAAAGTTTCAACCCTGAGAAAGAGGGAATGGTTATAAATTACATTGTTACGCATGAACCCCTAAACTATGATGGCAGTCAACTACAATCTCTGTTTGCCTATAAAAATTTTGGCCTTATGGGTGATAGCATTAGTGTGTTTCGTGGCTCATGCCGAGTGGAACTTGACGAGATGGTGGATATGGAGGATGTCTTAGCTCAGGATTGGATTTATAGCGAAGATATGCTGCATTTCATTGTTGAACATTTTGAAATGGATTTAGAAAAGACAATTATTCGGCAACGCCTTCTTATCGCTACTATTAAAGAAACGATTGAAGAGTTTGGTATTACTACCTTGAGACGGAGTGGAGACGATCTCTATCATGAAGATAAAAAACTCTCTGTAAGTATCAGTACCCTTTCGCCGGTATCCACCCTGATTCATTGTGGCTTGAATGTGTCGAATAAGAATACGCCGATTCCGACCATTGGCTTGGAAAACCTTCGTATTCATGATGTATTAGCGTTCGGGGAGAGTGTTGCTAAACATTATTGTGATGAGGTAACGTCTATGCGTCTCGCCCGCTGTAAAGTCCGAGGAGTTCAATAATGCTTAATTTGCCAATCACAGAGATTTTTTCTTCGATCCAAGGAGAAGGTCCCTACGTCGGGGTTCGACAAATATTTTTGCGTCTGCCGAAGTGCAACTTAAGGTGTCCCTATTGTGATACTGAGACAACGGTGCCCGAACAGTTTCGAATTGAGACGGTACCAGGCTCACGATATTTTGACATGATGTCTAATCCGATTTCTCTTGAAAAATTGCAGGAACTATTATTTCTGACCTATGATTTTTCCCTTCATCACTCATTGAGTGTCACAGGAGGAGAGCCCCTTCTTTGGGTTAACGAACTTAAGGTCTTATTACCTTTTATCAGAGCGAAAGGTTTAAATATTTATCTTGAGACCAATGGGACCTTGCCAGAGCATCTACATCAAGTTTTGCCATGGGTGGATGTCATCAGCATGGATATTAAGTTACCTTTCACTGGTCAGACTTTCTGGGATGTTCATGAAACTTTTCTGCGTTATAGCCTTCAAAAAGAAGTCTTTGTTAAAATCGTTATTCATAAGGAAACTACCCTGAAAGATCTTCAAAACGCCTGCGATTTAATTGCTGGAGTTGATCCAACGATTCTAACGATTCTTCAACCTGTGACAGAAACTCAAGGCATTATGACTCCGAAACCTTATCAGCTTTTAAACTGGCAAAGCCTTTTTCTTAAGAAACTCAGCAACGTTCGAGTCATTCCTCAAACACACGTTTTCTTGGGGCAACTTTAGATATACGTTAACAGAGGAACTATAGAGTAAAGGAGAAAAGATAATATGGGGATGGATTTAGAAAAGATTGAAAAGGCTGTTTATATGATCTTGGAGGCTATTGGGGAGGACCCCACCCGCGAAGGATTAAGGGATACACCAAAACGCGTGGCGAGGATGTATGCAGAAGTCTTCTGCGGGTTAAATCAAGATCCTAGTCAGCATTTGAACGTGCAATTTACAGAAGAAGAACATGAAGAGATGGTTATCGTTAAGGATATTCCAGTATACTCCATGTGTGAACATCATCTCGTTCCTTTCTATGGCAAGGCGCATGTTGCCTATATCCCGCGCAAAGGAAAGATAACAGGGTTGTCAAAATTCGCGCGAGTAGTTGAAGGATTTGCGCACAGACCGCAGTTGCAAGAACGGTTGACATCACAAATAGCTAATGCTATTATGGGCGAACTTGACCCATTGGGTGTAGTTGTTGTCATTGAAGCAGAACACATGTGTATGACCATGCGAGGGGTTAAGAAAGCAGGATCACAGACCTTGACCTCGGCAGTACGTGGAGTATTTAAAACCAATGATAGTACAAGATCAGAAGCCTTTTCAATGATTCAAGGGCAAAAACGCTAAGAAAGAGGTAATCATGGATCATCAACAAACAAACTCGTCCGATTGTCGAGGGAAAATAGAACTTATTGCGACAAAACGGGTCAGTGTGAATGGTGAACTTTATAAGGTGATCGATTTCCTCAATAAAAATTTAAAAGAACGTGGACTAATGTTTGGTTTGACCAAAAAAGAAGATAAAATGGTGATTTCGGTCTATGAAGTAGAATGACTAGGAGAAGGACATGCATATTTTATTGACCAACGATGACGGCTATGATGCACCAGGGATTCAAACTTTATATCGCACCCTTAGAGCGCTGACAAAGCATAATCTTAGCATTGTTGCCCCAGAAGGTCAGCGCTCAGCTACCGGTCATTCGATCACTTTGCGTCAGCCCTTGTTTGTGACGGAACATAATCTTGATGGTCAGATGAAGGGGTATGCCGTTAGTGGCACCCCTTCAGATTGTGTAAAACTGGCGATTCAAGGGAGGCTTATTTCTAAGCCCGATCTTCTCATTTCTGGTATCAACCAGGGTTCCAACTTAGGTACGGACATTTTTTATTCTGGAACCGTTTCGGCAGCGATGGAAGGGGTACTACTTGGGGTTTCTTCCCTAGCAGTATCTCTGACCAGCTTTGAATGTGCGGATTTTGAACCAGCAGCCACCTATCTAACTGAGCAATTAGATTTTATTGTTCAACATCATCAAGAAGGATTAATGAACATTAATATTCCGGGAAAGCCTAAGGCTGAGTGGCGTGGCTTAAAAGTGACTAGATTAGGCAAAGCTATCTATGAAAATGTTTTTGAACAACGTGTTGATCCTCGTGGAAGAACCTATTATTGGCAAAGTGGGAATTTAACGCGAGATCTTGAAGCCGATACGGATTTAAGAGCAATACAGGAGGACTTTATTTCCGTCACTCCTATGCATAGCGATTTGACGGATTTTAAGTGTCTTCAGACCTGGCAAACAATTTTTGACACTAATTCTTTTGACTTAGGCATATGAATGAAAGGAAATAACAAGTCAAAGATGCCTTGGATATTTTGCGTCAGACTGACTAGTTATTTACTTGAATGTGCCTTAGTTTAAAAAACATGCGAAGGGAATCCAGCTGGCGGGGAATAAATAAAGGAGTACAGATTATCTCTGTACTCCTTTATCCACGTTCTATAGAACCCGCGTAAGTGAGCGTACCTAGTTTGTGTTTCGAAAATCTACAGGGAGGTGTTATCTAGGGATTCCTTCGCGCGACGGATCATAGTTTTAACCATACTACCGCCGATTCGTCCACCCACATGGCCGCATTCACGAGAGGTCATATTTCCCCATCCTTGAGTCTCGATTTTTGAGCTCAAGCCCAATTCATCAGCAACTTCCCATTTGAATTGCTCCAACACAGATTGAGGCAAAATGCCACTGTTTCGTCGACTCATATTTTGCATCTCCTCTCACTCTATTTTCGGGACAATTGTAGTATTTACGAATATTCGGCGGTATATAGCGCTCAGATTTTGGATAGAATATGTCTTTTTACTAATGGAGGAAATTGTAGATGATAATTGAAAGTTTTATCGTTTATTTCTTACTTTTTATCGTTTTTTTTTCTTTTCCCGGTCTAAAAAACAAAGAAAAACCCAAGTCATTATTAAAATTTTTTTCAATTCCGGCTCTGTTAGGTGTCGGTATGGTCCTTTTGACACTTATAAAGGTATATTTTGTCTACAAATTCTTGGTTCTATTAATTGTGCTGGTCACCTTTCTTATAACGTATTGGCAATGGAGAGATAAACTACGGCGTTGGTGGAAGTGATTTTCAGGGCGGAAGAAATTTTCCTAGCCAAGGAAGTCGCCTTAAATCAGAAAAAGTCACGCCACCATTAATAAACAGGATCGCACTGTAAAGTGCTATGCCGATAGAAAATTCGCTCAGATACCCTGCCATCTGTCCGCCAAAGACCGGGTCCAGAAAATGAAAAACGAGAAGCATGCCGATGCCTCCGCTGATAGGTTGGAGGACGAACCGTTGCAAGTCTAAGGGCATTCCAGTATACCGGGTAATTGCCATCAGATTCAGAACCGCCATGATAAAAAATCCTAGGGTATAAGCCCAAGCTGTTCCCCGGAGACCCCATTGGGGAAGACCGGTCAGATATACTAAGATCGGGATGCGTAAGATAGCCGCAATGATGGAGTTAAAGACTGGGAGATGAACTTTCCCAAGTCCTTGTAAAATTCCCGTTGTGGTTTGTTGTATATACGAAAAGATTCCTCCCAAAGCTAGCACCCGCAAAATGGGTGCGATATCTGTACTCTTGAAAAATGCAGTGAGCGGTAAGGAAAAATAAAATAAGATAATTAGACAGGGAATTCCAATTAGGATCGTCAAACGTATGGCCTCAGCACTACGCGCTCGGACCACATGAAATTGACGTTGAGCAGCTGCTTCTGAGATGGAAGGAACCAGTGATGTAGCCAAAGCAAAGGTGAAGACACTGGGAAAAGTGAGTAATGTGAAAGCGGAACCCCCAAGTTGTCCAAATAAGGTGATTGCTTCCCGAGCCCCGTATCCGGCCACTTGGAGGCGTAGAGGGATGATCATAGCATCCAGGGCAGATAATCCGGTAGAAAGTAGCCTTCCGGCCGTTACAGGAGATGCTAGGTGCCATAATCTATTTAAGATAACTCGTGAGGAATAACTAGGTCCCTGACTCTCAACATTAAATTTTTGACTAGTTCGCTGATATTGAAAGACGATAACTAACAAACCAACCACTTCTCCAGCCAACATGCCGAAAGCTAATCCGGCAGCTGCCCATTCAACGCCAGATTTGAGGAGCTGGAGCGCGGCTGTATAACCGAACGCGACACGGACAAATTGTTCGCAGATCTGGCTAATAGCTGTAGGAACCATGTTTTGTAGACCTTGAAAGTAGCCACGAAAAACCGAGGATATTGAGACAACGAAAATTGCTGGGGTGCAAATTAGAAAAACATTGAGCACCCGAGGGTCAGGAAAAATTCGGTTGACTAAATACGGAGACACGAAATAAAGGACAGTCGCTACCACGGCACCGGAAACACCGAGGATCTTCAGTGCGAGTTGGAAGATGGCTCTTGCTTGTAATACATGTCCTAAGGATACCTCTTCAGAGACCATCTTGGCAATCGCCAGCGGAATTCCAGCTGTTGTGAAAACGAGGGCCAACATGTAGATGGGGAAAACCATAGTAAATAGACCATAGGCTTCACCGCCAATATGGGTCATAATTAAATATTGATAGGCTAAACCCAGCATGCGGTTCAGTAAATTTGCTCCCAACAAGATGGTCGCTCCATAGACAAAAGTCCTTCTCGGCATGAAACCCTCCACTAGCAAAGTTATTGAACAAATCAACGTTCATTTCTAACCTTATGCTTGTTTAAAAAAAGAAATGCTTAAGAAATTTTTAAGTAACCAGTTAAGTTTAAAGGATTTTGACTTAGCATAGAGAAAGGCTATTCTAAGCGAGAATATTGCGCCAGAAATGGGGCATTCTACCTCCAATGAGGAGGGATTGTTGTGTGGCAGCTTCTGAAAAACGCCAAACTTTATTGCCCGGAACTAAGCGAGGACTCAGACGTCTTGATTGTGGGCAGGAGTATCGCTGCAATCGGTGAAAATTTGCGACTTCCTGACTATGTCAAAGGGGAAGTGGTTGACCTCCAAGGCAAAACCTTAATTCCTGGTTTTATCGACGCCCATGTTCATATCTGCGGAGGCGGAGGTGAGGCAGGCCCAGCTTCGCGTACTCCAGAAATCCAGCTTTCCCAGTTAACGCGGGGAGGAACAACTACAGTCGTCGGTTGTTTGGGGACGGATTCTGTATCCCGGACTATGTCAGAGCTTCTCGTTAAGGCGCAAGCCCTCGAGGATGAGGGAATAACAACCTTTGTCTACAGCGGCGCCTATCAAGTTCCTGCGAGAACCCTGTTGCCAACTTTGCAAGAAGATCTGACCTTGATCGCAAAGATCATAGGGGCAGGAGAAATAGCGATATCGGATCATCGTTCCGCCCAACCTCAAATTGCTGAGCTTGAGCATTTAGCTGCCGAAGCCCGAGTAGGAGGGATGCTCGGGGGAAAAGCAGGCGTGGTTCATCTCCATCTTGGCGAGGGCAAGCGAGGGCTACAACCCCTTTGGACAATCCTTGACCAAACTGAGATTCCCATTACGCAATTCATGCCTACCCACATCAATCGCACGCATCCCTTACTAGAACAAGGAATTCAGTTCCTTCTAGCTGGAGGACATATCGATCTTACCGCAGGGTGTGACGATTTCCCAGCTGAACTACAGGTGCCTGCTGTTTTGCAAATGTTGAACGAACGTCAGATCCTTAATGATCGGGTTACCGTGACTTCGGATGGGAATGGAAGTATGCCTCAGTATAATGAAGCAGGCGCACTGATTGGCATGGGTGTCGGTTCGGTAGAGGTCCTCTGGCGTGATGTTAGAGAGTCAGTTATAAATCATGGACTCCCGTTGGAGGTGGCCTTACGCACGATTACCTCTAATGTGGCAAATGTTCTCCAGCTTAAGAATAAAGGTTTGATTCGCGTCGGTTTTGACGCCGACCTAGTGGTCCTTGACGAGGACTTACAGGTTCATGATGTTTGGGCGTTGGGAAAGTCTATGGTTCGCAACAAACAAACAAAGGTTTGGGGAACTTACGAAAAGAGATTTTAATTATTAATATTTTAGAATACTTAACCCATTCTGCTCGAATAAAATAAGATGACAACGTATCTTTAGGTAGAAAACTCCGGTAATTCTGTTGCAAGTAAAAAGGCTCGCGTCTTTTTTCTGAATAACTTACTAAGGAGGAGATCGTCTTGAAGACCTATGACACACAACATCTTCGTAACGTCTGTTTAGTTGGTCATGGTGGAACCGGAAAAACTTCCCTGACGGAAACCTTTCTGTTCAATTCAGGTGTGATCAGCCGGATGGGTAAAATTTCTGAAGGAAACACTGTTTCAGATTATCTGCCAGAAGAAGTGAAACACAAAGTGTCGATTAGTACGAGCCTTATTCCGATAGAGTGGCAAGGGGTTAAGGTAAATATTCTTGATACTCCTGGTTATTCGGATTTTTTGGGGGAAGTCAAGTGCGCCTTGCGCGTAGTTGAGTGTGGAATCTTAGTACTTAATGGGGTTGCAGGGCTAGAGGTTCAGGCGGAAATCACGTGGGATCTCATGGAACAACAGAAGTTACCTAGGATGATTTTTGTAAATAAGCTGGATCGCGAAAACTCTAATTTTGGAAAAGTTTTGGCACAGCTCAAAGTCGCGTATCCTCAGGCTAGGTTTGTTCCTTTGCAAATTCCAATCGGTCAAGAAGCTAACTTCAAAGGTCTTATCGATATTGTTGAGTATAAAGCCTATGACTACGAAACCAATGGTAGCGGTAAGTTTTCACTTCAAGAGATTCCTGATGAGTACAAGGAAGAAGCTAATCGTTTAAGGGATCAATTGGCTGAAGCAGTTGCAGAGGCAGATGATAAAATCCTGACAAAATACCTTGAAGGAGAAAGCCTGAATGAGGAAGATCTCCAAATCGCCTTACGGGGAGCTTTGCAGCAAAATCTTGTGATCCCAGTGCTTTGCGGCTCAGTGTATAAAAATATAGGTATCGTAAACATGATTAATTTCCTTGCTGATTCAGTGCCACCTCCAGAAGAAGTAGTAGACAAAGCGGCTGTAGTGTTCAAAACCCTTGCGGATCCCTACGTCGGTAAAATGTCCTTTTTACGGGTTTATGGAGGAAAGTTTAAGGCGGAAACTCTAGTTTATAATTCAAGTCGTGGGGAAGAGGAAAAAATAGGGCATCCCTTTTATCTGAGAGGTAAAACCCAAGAATCAGTTGCGTTGGTGGGTGCCGGAGATATTGTCGTTGTCGCCAAATTGCAAAATGCGAAAACGGGTGATACCTTATGTGATAAAGATCATCTGGTGTTGCTGCCAGGTATTGATTTTCCTGTCCCTTCTTTAGCAGTGGCCATTGAGCCGAAGACTAAAGGGGATGAGGATAAACTCGGTAGTGCGTTAGCACGTTTGGTGGAAGAAGATCCAACGATTAGGATCAGCAAAAATACTGAAACCAGAGAGTTGCTTTTAACAGGTCTTGGGGAGATGCAACTTGAAATTCTTCAGGAAAAGCTGGCTCGTAAATTTGGGGTTACTGTTTCTATTAAGGTTCCTCGCGTAGCTTATCGTGAGACAATCCGGAAAGCGGTTAAAGTGGAAGGAAAACACAAAAAACAAACGGGTGGACATGGTCAATATGGTCATGTATGGATTAACTTAGAACCCTTGGCAGGTAAGGACCTTGAGTTTGACGAGGCAATCTTTGGAGGATCGGTACCAAAGCAATACATTCCAGCTGTGGAAAAGGGAATTCGCGAGGCCATGTCGGAAGGAGCTATGCTTGGATTTCCTGTGACCGATATCAAGGTCACGCTATGTGATGGTTCTTATCATGCGGTTGATTCATCAGAAATGGCGTTTAAACTGGCCGCAATTATTGCCTTTCGCAAGGGAATAGAATTAGCAAAACCAACCTTGCTTGAACCAGTGATTGAGGTAGAAGTCATAGTACCTGAAGTCTATATGGGAGATGTGATTGGTGACCTCAATGGAAAACGCGGGAAATTATTGGGTATGGATACCGGCGAAAAATTTCAAGTGATCCGCGCCCATGTACCTCTGGCCGAAATGATGCGCTATACCATTGAGCTGAGGTCACTCACCCATGGAAGAGGAACATTCAATATGAAATTCTTCCAATATGAAGAAGTCCCAGATAAAATAAGTGAGCATTTGGTGCGTCAATTAAAATCTGAGTCTAGCCATTAAGAAAAAGAGCTGTTTGCGATCCCTTTTGCAGGCAGCTCTTTTTTAAATTGTCAATATGAATATAGACAAAAAATGGATTCTATGACAAATTATTGGATTGAAGTTATTGATAGAGAATGATAAACTAATGTTAGTAAGAACTAACATGGAAGAGAGTAAGTTGATTGGAGACGAGATATGTGTATCTTGAATACAGAGGATAAAATTCTGAATGCTTCAATTGTGCTCTTCTCACAAAAAGGCTTCACCGCTGTAACAACTAAAGAAATTGCCAAAAACGCGGGAGTAAGCGAAATGACTCTATTTAGACACTTCGAAAGTAAGCACAATCTGTTCGAAAAGGCGTTTGATAAATTCATTTTTTCTCCTAAAATTAAAGCCTTGTTTGAGGGCTTAGAATGGGATTTGGAAAGTGACTTAAATAAAATTTGTTACTCTTATCAAGATACCCTGTATAAAAATCAAAAGATCATTTTAATGCATTTTAAGAATGAAGCCTTAAATCCCGATTTTGATGAGACCTTATTTAAGTTTCCGAATGAGTTCAAAAAACTGTTAGGCTACTATTTTGAAGAAATGAGAAATAGAGGGGCCGTTAGAGAAAATCCTGAAACTTTAGCCATGAGTTTCTTGGCCACTAATTTCGGTCTATTTATCACTTCTTTAGTTATAAATAAACTGACATTTGAAACCGATATTCAAGTATGTATAGCAAGTTGTGTTAAAATTTTCGCAAAAGGAATAACCTGTTAAATATAAATGACTTACTAAAATTTAGTAGATTAAATGTTGCACAAAGTGGAGGAAAAAGATGAATAGTGTTTTAAATATTGGACTGGATGTTGGTTCTACAACTGTAAAACTAGTTGTTTTAGATAATGACGATACTATCGTTTATAAGAAATATCTAAGACATTTTTCTAATATAAAAAATGCTGTCGTTCTGATGCTGAATGATGCTAAAACAACCATCCAAGGACATTTGTTGACCCTGATGGTTACTGGATCCGGCGGTTATAATATTTCCCAAAAGTTAGAGGTTCCTTTTATTCAGGAAGTAATTGCTTGCACGAATGCCATTAAAATCGTAATTCCTAACACGGATACAGCCATCGAACTTGGCGGCGAAGATGCCAAGATAACGTATTTTGGAGAATCCATCGAACAGCGCATGAATGGAACGTGTGCTGGAGGGACAGGGGCCTTTATTGATCAGATGGCATCTTTATTACAAACGGATGCTCCAGGTTTGAATGAACTGGCTAAAAACTATCAGAATATTTATCCGATTGCTTCCAGATGTGGTGTGTTCGCCAAGACTGATGTCCAACCTTTATTGAACGAAGGCGCAGCCAAAGAGGATATTGCCGTGTCTGTTTTACAGGCAGTTGTTAATCAAACAATTAGCGGTCTAGCCCAGGGTCGTCCTATCAAAGGGAACGTGGCATTATTGGGCGGGCCACTGCATTTTATGTCTGAGCTAAGACAACGCTTTATTGAAACGCTTCATCTAGAAAATCAAAAAGTTATCTTTCCCGAAGATTCACAATTTTTTGTGGCGATCGGAGCAGCATTATCATCACGGTGTAAAAAGCCTATTACGCTTGAGTGTCTATATGAAAGAGCGCCAATGATTTACGACATCAATAATGCTGAAGGCGAAAAATTAGAAATTCTCTTTGCGGACGAAGCTGAATATGTTGAATTTAAAGAGCGTCATGCCAGGCATAAGGTTAAGCGAGTGGAACTCGAGAGTTATGTGGGAAACGCCTATCTAGGTATAGATGCCGGCTCAACTACCACCAAGATCGCGCTTGTTGATGGAGAGGGCAGCTTATTGTACTCACACTATGGCAGTAATATGGGCAATCCTTTAGAGTCTACGCTAGAAGCCTTGAAAACTTTGTATGAAAAACTTAATCGAGAAACAAACATTGTAAACTCAGCAGTAACCGGCTATGGCGAGCATCTCATCAAAGCAGCTTTAAGGGTGGATATCGGAGAAATTGAAACGGTAGCTCATTATACGGCAGCTAATTTTTTCCGGCCAGGTGTTGATTTCGTCTTAGATATTGGTGGTCAGGACATGAAAAGTTTAGTCATCCGTGATGGTGTTATTGAGTCTATCACCTTAAATGAAGCTTGTTCTTCTGGGTGTGGATCCTTTGTGGAAACCTTTGCCAATTCTCTCGACATGGATGTCCAAGAGTTTGCTAAACTGAGCCAGGAGTCAAGGCGGCCAGTCGATCTTGGGACACGTTGCACTGTATTTATGAATTCTAGAGTAAAACAGGCGCAGAAGGAAGGAGCTGAAATTAGCGATATTTCGGCTGGAATCGCGATTTCAGTCATTAAGAATGCCCTGTATAAAGTGATTCGCTTGCGAAATGCCGAGGAGCTCGGGAAGAAAATCGTCGTTCAGGGTGGAACCTTCCATAACGACGCAGTCCTACGGGCCCTTGAGAAGATAACGAAACAAGAAGTAGTGCGTCCTGATATAGCAGGTATCATGGGGGCTTTTGGTGCCGCTTTGATTGCTAAAGCGCGTTATGAAAATGGGTATCAAACAAAGCTTATGAAAGAGAAGGATTTGTTTGATTTTAAGACAGAAACTTCGATGAAACGTTGTGGGTTATGTGGGAATGATTGTCTAGTTAGTGTTAAACATTTCTCAAGCGGAAGCGAGTATATTTCTGGAAACCGCTGTGAAAGAGGCGCAGGGAAAGACGTAACAAAAAGTGATATCCCAAATTTATACGAATATAAGTACAAAAGAGTATTTCAATACAAACCCATACCAAAAGATAAAGCATCAAGAGGAACCCTCGGCATTCCTCGGGTTTTAAATATCTATGAGGACTATCCTTTCTGGTTTACATTCTTTACCGAACTAGGTTACCAAGTTATTATTTCCAGCCGATCGTCAAAAGAAATTTATGAACTAGGAATGGATACAATTCCTTCAGAGTCTGCCTGCTACCCTGCCAAACTTGTCCATGGGCATATTGCTGATTTAATGAAAAAAGGGATTAAGAAAATCTTCTATCCTTGCATCCCTTATGCCCAAGCAGAAGATCCAGAGGCGGACAACCACTACAACTGTCCAATCGTTACCTCTTACCCTGAAACTATCAATGCTAATATGGATAGTCTCAGAGAGCCTAATGTTATTTTTTATCACCCTTTCTTACCGCTAGATATGCCCGGCAGAATGGTGAAACGACTGGTTGAAGAGTTAGAACCCGAAGGAATTCCAAAGTATGAGATAGTTAGTGCGTTGGCTAAGGCATATGCGGAACAAGATAGGTATAAGGAAGCGGTGAAAACGAAGGGAGAAGAAACACTAGCTTATATCCGTGAAAAAAAGATCAAGGGAATTGTTCTCGCAGGCAGACCTTATCATATTGACCCGGAAATTAACCACGGCATACCCGAGATGATAGCATCCTATGGGTTTGCGATTTTATCCGAAGACTCAATACAGCATTTGGCTAAGGTTGAGAGACCCTTGCGAGTAGTTGATCAATGGGTGTACCATTCAAGAGCTTATACGGCGGCCAGCTATGTAGCAAAGCAAAATGATTTAGAGTTAATTCAATTAAATTCGTTTGGATGTGGTCTGGATGCAGTTACCACAGATCAGATTAAAGAGATTCTAGAGGCTTTTGGAAAAATTTATACGATGTTTAAAATTGATGAGATTAGCAATTTAGGTGCAGCGAGAATACGGTTGCGTTCTTTGATCGCGGCAATTAACGAGCGAAACAAGAAGAATTTTATTCCCAAGAAACTCTATGACAAGCCAGCTAAAGTTTTATTTACTAAAGAAATGAAACAAACTCATACCATTTTGGCACCCCAAATGTCACCGATTCATTTTCAATTCTTTAAAACAGGGTTTGAGGATGCGGGGTATACTATCGAATTTTTACCTTCTGTCGATAAGTCCGCAATTGATGAAGGATTACGGTATGTGCATAACGATGCTTGTTATCCGGCCATTATTGTTGTTGGCCAGCTAATGAAAGCCTTGAGATCAGGAAAGTATGATCTACACAACACTTCGGTCATTATAACGCAAACTGGCGGCGGTTGTCGGGCAACGAATTATATCGCCTTCATCAGAAAGGCTTTAAAAGATGCCAATTTTGAACATGTCCCGGTGATTGCCTTAAATACAGGAAACTCGTCCAGTTTGGAAAAGAACCCCGGCTTTAAATTTACAATTCCTATGTTTAATAAATTAATGAGAGGGCTTATCTACGGCGATCTCTTAATGCGGGTCCTCTACAGAGTTCGACCCTATGAAAAATTTCCAGGTTCCGCCAATCTCCTCTATGACTATTGGGTAAGTCGGTGCCAGGAATCCTTAAAGAAAGGAAATAGAAAGGAACACTCTAAAAATATTTGCCAAATTGTTAAGGATTTCGATAAGCTTGAGCTTTATGAGGATCTAGTTAAACCGAAGGTTGGAGTAGTCGGGGAAATTCTGGTTAAATTCCACCCTACAGCAAATAATAACATTGTGGAGTTGCTGGAGGCTGAAGGGGCTGAGGCTGTCGTGCCGGACCTCGCTGACTTTCTGTTATACAGTGCCTTTGATAATGGAATTAAGTATAAAAAACTATCGGGCAGCTTTTGGGAGATGATGTCGGGGAAGCTGTCCATAAACAGAATAGAATCTTATCGCAAAGGAATGAAGAAGGCTTTGAAAGCCAGTAAACGCTTTACAGCCCCGAAACCAATCGAAGAGATCGCCAAATATGCAGAACAACATCTCTCTCTGGCCAATCAGTCGGGAGAGGGCTGGTTTCTCACTGGAGAGATGGTCGAGTTGATTCGCAGTGGGGTAAATAATATTGTCTGCTTACAACCCTTTGCCTGCCTGCCTAACCATATTACCGGCAAAGGTATGTTTCGTGAGATCAGACGTTCTTACCCTTATGCAAATCTTGCGCCTATTGATTATGATCCAGGGGCGAGTGAAGTTAATCAATTAAATCGCATAAAACTCATGCTTTCCGTAGCTGTAGAAAATCTAAAAAACAAGATAGCGGACTCTAAAGCGACCGTGGTGAAGTTGGAGAATAATTTATTGGACAGTAAACTAGCGATAATGAATTTAGACACGAAGTTACGAGAATGCAAACTGGATTGAAATAAAAGCAACAGGGTTATCCTTTTAGAAAGGATAACCCTGTCGCTTTTATTTAGATTAAGTTAACTCATGATTATCCTTCTTCATATTATAGAATGTCGCCTAAGGGAAGATGTTTTCTGCGGTTAATTTGATTATAATTAATTAAATACCAGCAATAAGTGTTTTTCCTTACTATATATTTTACTTAATTAATACATATATAAACGCAATACAAGATATAGTGTATAAAATCTTTTTAAACGTATATATCTTTATAAAACGTTGATTTAATTGACTTTCAAACTCAATATATGTTATTGTATAGACAATAACATATATTGAGTTTGAAAGTCTTGTCCCATAAACAAGGCCAAGCCTATGGGACATTGCGCAAAAGATCTCCGGACGCGGAGGTCTTTTTAAATGATGTTTACTCTGATCTTGGAATCATATATTCATGGGATGCCATAAAAAAGAGCCCGTAGGCTCAAAGAAGGATTACAGAATTAACCATGGTTTAATATCTGCTAGCCCGGGATATGTCTCAGCAAAGGTAGTGTTTTTCCTTAGATAGTCCAACCCCTTTAGTGTAATTTTAGCCGTATTAAGAAGTACCATACGGGCAGGATTGTCTTGTTCACCCCGAGGTACGGATGCGCCCTTGATAAAGTCATCATCTTGAATTTGATCAATTAAGTCTCTAAACTCTATAAGACTCAAGTCGAAATCTGAGAATTTTGGTATCGTTTCGCCTTTCTCAATTTCTCTCAAAATACTATAAATAATTTTCTTCTTCTTCAAAATCCATTCATCCTCTCTCCTCGGCATCTTTGACTTGTTATTTTCTTTCATATGCCTAAGATTATAACACAAGGAGGTATTCTTTGAACAATATTGCATGAATAAACAACTATTTGAGTTCTGTTTGACCAATAGGACTAAGGTATTTATCCTTATAAAAGGAAAAAATGTAAAAGGATTTCCCTTTATTGTGTAGAAGTATTATTATAAGCAGATAATACATAGACTGGAAAAAGAAGAGCGTTTCTTCGAAGTAACCTGTTTGATGTTGACAGGAGTTCATATCGTTATTCTTCAGATGGAACTCACTCACCCTTTATGTCCCGAACTAGTAAGACCCTGGTAGCTAGCCGAGATTCAGTTCAGGGTACGAGAAAACTGTATTGTGACAGAAAGGAAAGTTAATATATGGTTATTGCAAGATTCTATAGGGTAGAAGAATGGGACAATGTAGAAGAAGATTGGAAAGTCTTTATAAATAAGAAAATAGAGATGAAGGCACAGCGATTTAATCTTCAAGGAATGCTTGAAAATAAAACCAAGGAACTGAAGCAAGAAAGTGAGCAAAGAAATCCTAAAGAAGCGGAGGCACAACGACTCAACCTCCAAGACGTGATTGATGATAAGACCAAGGAACTGAAGCATGAAGTTGAGCAAAGAGAACGAATTGAACTTGAGATAGCTAAACTAGAACGGTTAAACATCATTGGCCAATTGGCAGCTGGTCTGGCACACGAAGTCCGAAATCCGATGACTACAATACGTGGCTATCTCCAAATGCTGCAGAACAAAACAGATTTGTTTACATATAAAAGTTATTTTGACCTAATGATAGAGGAACTCGATAGAACCAACACAATAATTACGGATTATTTATCTCTAGCCAAGAACAAACCGGCAAAATTACAAAGACAATGTTTGAACAAGTTGTTGACCAATCTCTTTCCCTTATTGCTAGCAGATGCCTATAGCCAAGGTAAAAAGTGTATCTTTGAACTGGAGGATTTAACTGATCTGGATATTGACACAAATGAAATTACTCAACTAGTTTTAAACTTTGCTCGTAACGGTCTTGATGCAATGTCCCCAAATGGATGCCTTACTCTTAATACATTTATGGAAGGTCAGTACGTAGTCCTAAGTGTTAGAGACGAAGGGACGGGTATCAATGCGGAGCATATAGCACAACTTGGGACCCCATTTTTCACTACTAAAGAAGGTGGCACGGGTTTAGGCTTGCCGTTGTGTTACAGTATTGCCAAAAGGCATAATGCACTAATAGAAGTTAAGACTGGTACAGATGGAACGACCTTTTTGATCCGATTTCCCCAACCGAAGAAAACGAGAATCAGCTAGTGATACTGCAACTAATAGAGGGACCTCTTTTAGAGATCCCTCTGAGTTGCTTCCATTCGCTAATAATACTTTTCTCTTTAAATTTGTCTTTCTGTGAATTAGTCAGAATCTCCCCAGGACTTGCCCAACAAAACTGCAGCACCTATGCCGATGGTATGGATGATTAACGAGCGAGGGCTAAGCAAATTACTGGTTTTATTATTTTTCTTCATGCCAAACATACTTAAAACCTCCTTAAGGTTATTAACCAAGATTAGTTTTTGTTATTCGAATCCTAAAAATACTAACTAAAATTTGTAAGGAAGTTTAACAGGTGTTGAGAGTTGCGGGTGCTCGCGATGCACTTGTTATCTTGTTATGGATTCTATATGATGCGGAGTAATCGAGGTATATCAGAACCGATGTAAAAATACAAAAGCCTAGATAATTTTATCTAGGCTAAAACTGTTACGGACTAATAACAGGGGAAGGGAGGTTTCGGTGGATCAGGTGGCTGGGGTGGTGGGTCGAAGGGTTTTCGGAGTATCCCCCATAGCTCCCATATTATTACCCACAATAAAGCAATAATAACTCCTAATGACAATAGAATCATAACACTTCACCTCTTTAATTTAAATAATTGTAAATATAAGGGGCTCTGAAATATTATATTCAGCATGTCTGATGGATGTTATTGGAAATAGTATGATTGGTAATGTGGCGCAATCGAGATATGAGATGCTTTTAAGAACGAGTAAAACGGAATATGATAAGGTTCTTACCAAATATTGTGGTGGGGCCTATTTTTTTCGTGGAACAAGGTTCCCCTAATCAGATTGTTATGAGATACTTAAACGGTACATAATTGGGGGTGCTGAACATTAGTTTTCATGATTGGGTGTTAATATTTAGTGATATATTTTGGGAATACGAATCGATAGTCACCAATATCCCCGGGCTGGTTTGGTTATCTATTGTTTTGACGGTTGGGGTAACCTTGCTTGACAGAATTTATCTTCCAAAAAGCATTAAACCGTCAGACGAGAGTAGTATACCTAACGGATCCATTATTCCTAATGCGCCCAATGTACCCAATGAAAAGATCGATGAAAACGAAGTTATCAATGCAGAGATGGCTACCTCTTTAAAATGAGTGAAGCTACTTTCCTTAATTTGGGGAGTGGCTTTTTTATGGTTTAACAATTGCTTTACACAAAGTTCATGAAGGTGTAACAAATATAGTTTATGATATAAAGAGTGAACAGATGAACAACGTCCTGTGATTTTAGATAAGAAAGAGTTGCATCACGAATGAAATTGATTGTCATCTTAGTATTGATTGGGATAATTTTTGCTTTATTAAGGGCCTTACAGGCCACTGATGGGTACTTAGACTAATTGCTTTGATATTTACAACAGATGGTTACCCGCTATTATAGCGGTTAACATAAATCTCGCTTTTTTTCGGCATAGTCCTCCTACACTACCCCTCCTAGCGAGGGGATTTTTTTGCGCCAATATCCTCATCGACTGGCTGCGGTGGGGGTCTTCCTATTGAGTTTTTTCAATGTCAGTCAGTTCTTATTGTCCTTCTCTTGGCAGTTATGTTAACATACAATTACATTTTAGATGTGACTAAGGAAAACATTTGACCGGGGAGAAGTTACAAAATAAGGAGGAGATCTGTTGAAGAATTTATTAGCTGAAAACTGCATTACACAGGACACTGTGCTGTTCGATTTAGAAGGAACACCTTACACTGTAAAGATGTTTTTGACCTTGCTCAAAGATCAAGGAACGACTAAAAACATCAAGAAAAAAATGATCCAATATTTTGGTAAGAAGTTCAAAGTTGAGGATAGAGAGAAAGTCATCACCTATATGAAGGGTGTAGCTCATGGAGTTCTTGGGACTAGTGAAGATGCTGTTAAAGAACTAGAAGAACAGACCGGGGCAATGCTCCTACAACTTAAAATCCAAGTGGAAAATGCTGAAGACACCGTTGCCTTCGAGCAGTTAGCTAAAAAATTACCAGACATCGGAACTATCGTGGGGATTTATGCTAAGTTCAGTGGATATTTTCAAACATGTGCGGATTTCTTGGAACTGGCTGTGAGAATTCAGAATGGTGTAGGGGAGCACAAGACTGCTCAGTTAACCCAGAAGGCCTTAGATAGCTACCTCAAAAAAGCTAAATGAGAGGTTGAAACGATAAAAATTCATTTGGTTAACTAATTAATACACCAAGCTACGCATGATATTGTTGACCAGTGATATATAGCAAAGCCCTCTCGCAGTAATAGTGGGAGGACTTTTTTGTTTTTTAATAGAGCTTATCTTATAATAATGAAATGGTTATTAAATTACTTAAAGGGGATGTTTGTAATTGGAAAAAGATATTACCACTCAACAAAATACAACTAATTCAAAAACGATTAATTTTAAGGCAATGGTTAATGACGAGCAATATTCAGGGACACAAAATCTCTCTAATTTAGAGAGTTTGGCTAAAGATAATTTGAACGATGTTACTGCCCAGATAAACGCTGGTATATCGGCTTATTCCAATGCAAATTACACAAAGGCAATCGAATATTACAATAATGCAATTAAGATAGACCCTAATAGTGGTGTAGCTTATAATAATATAGGGAACGTTTATTTCAGAGGTTTAAGCAAACCAAATATTGCATTGACTTACTATGAAAAAGCAACCCAGGTTGAACCCACTTATAACTATGGATGGCTCAACCTAGCTCTTTGTCGACAAAAGTTAGGTGACATCGCTGGAGCCAAAATCACTATTGCCGAAGGCCTAAAAGTGTTAGACGCAAATGATACGATAACAGCAGCCTTAAAGAAACTGTAGGGACAAAGTAGGTTCTATTTGTATTCGGAAAATGGTAGTGACCCCCTAATAATCTGGCCCTTAGACGTACTAAATTTTGAGGCAAAATCCAGAACGTTATCTCTTTTATACGATGAGCTGTATACTTTGTCCGGATCGGAAGTTGTGGTAAAAATTCCGATAATCTTTAACAGAACGGTAGGGGGGGGATCATATCAAAAAGGATATTCGGCCAAAGTTGAACCTATTGGAGCAACAACTAAATTTTAATCTTAATTTCTTGTTCGATAACCCCGGGGTTGAGAAAAAGCCGATCGATCAACTTATTGAACGTTTAGTATTAATCGATCAATGTATTGATCACACTATGTTTCTAATTCTTTTAGAGAAATTGGATGGACTTCTTCCTTCAGCTAACCTAGAAAAATACTTAATCAGTAAACGCCTGACAGGTTAAGACGATTTTGAGAGAAGAGTTGCCTAGGATTAATACGTTTACAATAAGAGGCTTGCGGTGTGAGGCCAAAGAGTTACACGGCAATTTGAAAATGCCCCTCCCGTACGGAAATGATTTGGGAAGGGCTTCTTTTTATTTTACTAGTGGCAAGAGTAATAGCTCAGAGTGTCAGACCACAAAACCTACTCATCGTCTTGATGGGGATTTTCCGTCACGAGACGAAGGTGCGACTTTAATCCTTGCTCAGGCGGTAAAACACGCGCAGGAGGGATGAAATCTAGGCCATACAAAGCCGCAGCACGCGTGATGTTTTCATTAATAATTTCCTGAGCATTCAACGGAAATGTAATTTGCTCCATCAAGATATCTATCAGCGCGTCGTATTGACCCCTAAGTGTGGTAAATTCCCGCCAGAGCATTTCTAAGGTCATTTCCATACATTTACACCCTCTCTATATCGATTTTAATAAATCCGGATAACTTAACAACTTCGGAGTAAACAATTTGTAAACTTAAGGTTTATCTTTCATAGCGATTTTAAACAAGGGGCATTCTCGATCAAGCTTACATTCGTCCGTAGCGCTACAGTTGAAACCCAAAAGTTTATTTCCGAGTGATATGGACCCGCAAATATTAATCTCAGCGTATTCGGTGCGAATCATATTTTCTCCATCCAGATGAGGGCAATAACCAGAAAACCATTTATAAGTAGAAGCAGATTTTTGAGCCATTAATACCACCTCTCTTCGTATCAGAATTGGAAGTCTGGACAACTACCACTTCGACGCTAAAGAGGAAAACCCTGTAAATATTGCATACGAAGGGAATAAGAAAAAACTTCGTGAGATAACTTGTCCTCAGGAACATTGAAATGGATACCACATAGGAATGCATACGAACTATTCTGACCTTATGATCGCGGATTCAACAGGTGCAACGGTAGTGCAGGTGAATAATATCAGTACATCGAACTCTTTCGATAATCAAATTTTTTGTTAAGATGCTGTGTTTCAGATGCTAGAGCGAGATCAAGGGAGAGTTGAAGTGGAGGATGTAAAAAGGAAAGCCCTTAGGCTCTCCCTTTTGCTTGTTTTAAATGTAACGGATTAACTCGTTTGTCCTTGATTTTGCAGTCGCCTTTGCTCTTGCCAAACTACGCTCTGAAGTTGTTGCTGAACCGATTGTCCTTTAGATTGCCCTAATCCTTGAATTTGGGGTTGATTAGCCTGTTGTTTTAACACCTCAAATCTCTGTACCATATCAGGATATTTATCTTTAATCTGTCCCAATTCACTGACCGAAACCTCTCTTTTAGCTTCATCGATATTGCTCAAAAAAGATCGCCTCCTCAAAATTTAATCTTAAACAGTATTTCCGGAATTTCAGGTTTAATGTTAGGAGTTTATAGGGAATCAATGAACTAATTTTAGTCCTGTTTTCCATTGGACAGAAAAGCGAATTGCGGCATTTCTTCCACAGCTTCGACTACCCTTTTTCCTTGGGTACACCCCCTAATTGCCCCGCCAAGTGAAAGAGAAAGTGGTCTCACGCAAAAATAAACGAGACTGAAAGCAATTGCTTTCAGTCTCGTTTATTATCGTCAGAAAATCTATGGTTATAACAGTAATCCACAGGCCTGGAATCCCTGTTCCAAGGTATACGGTCAGGTTAGAGATCGGATTTCCGTACGCATCCTGAGCAGTAAAGGTAATATTTTGTGAGCCACCCAGGACTTCGTTAACGCTCGACGGACTTATTTTTGTAGCTGGACCACCGCTCACCGTTGCTGTAAAGTTAGTGGTGACTGTTGCGGTTTTGCTATTAAGCGAGTTGCTAACAGTAATGATCGGGGATTCTGAATATTTGTCACTGGTATACACTTCAGCTACCTCGACAGGTGCGAAAACACCTACAGCAAATGTAGATACACTTGAATAAGGAGTATAAGGAGCAAACCTATAATAGTTTGCGAAGTAACTGGCCACCAAAGGCTGCAATTAACCGACAACCTTGTAACCTGACTGAGCTTTCCAGAGTTGAAGTTAGATGAGAACAACGCTCTCCCACGTTTTAAAAAATTGAGAGGGCGTTATATGGTTGAGGTTGGGATGAATAAGTGAAAATTGGATAATTCATTTATATTAAAGAGCATCTGCTTTAAAAGTAGGTGCTTTTTAATATGGGTGGAACGACCTAATCGATGAATTTCGGATATTGGTCTATCCTATTGTCCTGGGGATGGGAAAGCGTCTCTTTAGAGCAGGGAGAAAGATGATGCTGAGACTTTTAGATACAAGGACCTTTAGTTCAGATGTCGTTTCGATAATGTAAGGTTTTAAGTTAAAGAGTGTAGTTAAATTAAATTGCACTTCTTTTAAAAGCGCTTGACTTGGTGTTAACTCCAGGTGTTATGATATCTGATATCAGGAGGTGAACCACAATGATGATTGCAGAAGTAAGTGGTAAATTTGATCTTTCACAGGATACACTCCGCTATTATGAACGCATCGGGCTGATTCCTAGTGTGAACCGCACTAAAAGTGGAATCAGAGATTATACGGAAGAAGACTGTAAGTGGGTCGAATTTATTAAATGTATGCGAAGTGCTGGTCTTCCGATTGAAGTATTGATTGAGTATGTTGGGCTGTTTCAACAGGGTGATGAAACCATTGAGGCCAGAAAAGAACTATTTATTGAGCAGCGTCAGCAGCTCATAACAAGAATGGAAGATATGAAGAAAACGCTGGAACGTCTGGATTATAAAATTGCAACATATGAACAGGTAGTCGTTGAAAAAGAAAAAGAGTTAACAAGATTGGAGGATTAGTTTCATGGGTAAAAAAGTATTAATAATATCTGGAAGTCCGAGGAAAGGCGGAAATTCTGATCTTCTTTGCGACCAGTTTTTGCTCGGAGCAAAAGAAGCAGGCAATCAGACGGAAAAGATCTTCTTGAGAGATAAAAAGATTGGCTACTGTACCGGGTGCGGGTCATGCTATATCAGTCATAAGTGTGTTCAGAAGGATGACATGGCGGAAATTTTGGAGAAAATGATTACCGCCGATGTGATCGTCATGGCGACGTCGGTTTACTTCTATACTATGGACGCTCAGATGAAAACGCTGATTGATAGAACTGTATTTTCATATTCATTTTTTACACTTTTGCACCACTCTTTGATTTCTATTAACAAATCAAGAGGTGGCAGTTTTAAGAATGGATTGATGCTTTCATCATATACACCTCTTTTTATCGATTCGGGTAAGTATTTGAGCATTAATGATTTTCGTATAGAGAAGTCTCGCCTATGCGCTGTTTCATAAAAGCTTTCCTTTTCAGCATATCTTTCTTTAACAATACTGTAATATTCATCATTTTCTGGGTACACAAGGTAGCCGTAAACCTGACCTTTTTCATATCTTTCTTTTGTAAAGAATTTCATTTATTTAATTCTCCTTTTCTGTTAAAATTCCAATCTATTCTCAAAAAATCTGCTTAATGACAGTCTCATTTGCATAAATTTCCTACTGGTACATCAAAGTCATTCATCATCGGTTAGCCAAATAGCCATTTTTCTAACTATATGTCATAACCTCCCTTATTAACAAATAATACTTTTCTACAAAAACTTTCCAGTTCCTTTTAGAAAAAGTGTTGTATATTTTTGATCTAGCGTCCCTGTTTTTTCTCTAGTGGTTTCTAACTGCTCCAACCTTAGTAATAGGTAATTCTTGGGCTGAAATTTTTTTCTTGTTTTAGCTCCTCTACCTTGCCAAAGGTTTAAGTATGAGAAATAAAAACGACCTTAGCGCCTCGTAATATTTGGAGGGCTGGTTGGCTCTTTAAATAAAATAGAAGCAAACGACACCAACGGTCTCAATAATCAGACAAATCAAAAAGAGTCTCGTAACATTCACGAAGAATGCACGAAACCCTTATGTAGCAATGATTTAAGATGTGAGTGGCAGGGGATGAGGGAGTCGAACCCCCATTAGCGGTTTTGGAGACCGCTGCTCTACCATTAAACTAATCCCCTACAGTTTTTAGCGACGAAGTGAATTATAACGTATAAAAGCGAATGTGTCAATAAAAAATATTAGAGACTTTAGAGACTTAAAAACAATGGATTAATCAGAAACAGGCAAGCAGGATTTTTGCTAAAAAGCCAGAATAGGCTATAGTTAATAAAGTGTACCTTTGACCTTGGGGGATAATACAAATGGGAGGGAGGGGTGACCGTGAGGGTCGATCTACACGTCCATACTCAAGAATCTGACGGTTTGCTTTCAGTTGAAGAGGTTTTAAACCTTGCCCATGTCAATAATGTTCAAATCTTGGCTATTACCGATCATGAAAGTACCCATGGAATAGCCAAAGCCGAAAGTCTTGCGGAAGATTTTAAGATTAAAATTATCCCGGGCGTGGAATTACTTACTAATTATCAGGGTCATGAGGTTCATCTCCTTGGGTATTTCAAGGATGTTAATCATCCGATCTTACAAGCTCGTTTGAAAGAGATCCGTGAACAACGAACTTCTTTGGCTTATGAGATGGTTAAATGTCTGAAAAATGATGGTCTTTCCTTGGATTGGCAAGATGTTGAGCGGGAAGTCGGCGCTGAGGGAGCCGTTAGTAAAGGACATATTATGAGAGCCATTTATCATCGGGAAAATGGTTACAGTCAGCCAGACTGGCGTAATATAGCGGCTTATTTTCGACCAGGAGGAGTTGCCTATTTACCTTATCTGAAACATACATTTGAAGATGCAGTTGATCTTATCTTTGCTAGCGGCGGGCTACCGGTTTTAGCCCATCCAGGCTTATTGGTCGAGCCCAAGATAGTCTTTTCTCTCTTGGCTTATCGACCTATTGGGCTTGAGGTGTATTATGGGTACTGGGAAAGACGAAATACGTTTATCCCGTACTATGCAGAAATTGCAGAAAAATTTGCCATCTTAGCTACGGGTGGAAGTGATTATCATGGGCCGTTTGGACAGATTCAGCTGGGCCAGATGGATATCCCCCTTGAAGGTGTTCTGAAGTTACAGACTTACCTAGCGAAATAGATTACCTTTAAATGGACGGGCATACTGACTGGTTATTTTCTGAATGTGCCTTATCAGACAGAAAGGAGCGATTTGTTGGGGAAGCGTATTGGACTTGCTTTTTTGGCCTTACTAGTGACGCTAATTATTGGTACAGTTGGATTAATATTAACGGAACACCTTACTTTAGCTCAAGCCATTTATTTTACCGTCGAAACGATCACGACGGTAGGCTATGGAGATATTAAAGTACACACTGATGCCGGGCATAGTTTTCTTATCTTCCTAATGCTGGGCGGAGTTGGAGTAATGTTATATTTTACGGGACTTATTACGGCCTTTTTGATTGAAGGTCAATTAGCTGATGTGTATGGGAGAAGAAAGATGAATAAGAAGATCGAACAACTTCAAGACCATATCATTGTCTGCGGAGCAGGCCGGGTGGGTAAGCAGGTTCTCTACCGGCTTCGCAAAGAGGGCGCACCTTGTGTTGTGATTGAACAACAAGAAGATCTCGCCAATCAGTTTATTGAAGAAGGGTTTTTAGTGATCCATAATGATGCTACACAAGATGAAACCCTAAAAAAGGCCTTCATTGATAAGGCCAAAGGACTTATCGCAGCTTTACCTGAGGACTCGTTAAATGTCTTTGTAACCTTATCAGCCAAAGGGCTAAATCCAGGTATTCATGTGGTTGCTCGGATGGATCAGTTAGAGTCTGAAAAAAAGTTATTGCGTGCCGGAGCGGATAAAGTAATTTCTCCAGCCATTTTAGGAGGGTGGAGAATGGCGATGTCTATTTTAAAGCCTATTAGTGTGGATTATATCGATACCGTGATTCATGATCACAACATTGAAATGGAAATGGAGGAGCTGAGAATTGATCAAGGCTCTTGTCTAGTCGGGAAGACATTGTCAACGAGCGGTATTAAACAGCAAACTGGCGCAATGGTTCTAGCGATCGTAAGAAATGAACAAGTTATTAGTAATCCGGGTGCAGAGGAAGAAATTTTGCAGGGGGATCTGTTAATTGTTATAGGATTGAGAGAACAATTGCATCGCTTAGAAGAGGTTGCGGCAAACATAAATTGTAATCTCATATTTAACTAATGGTTTTAGATTAAAAAAGGAAGTCTTAGGATAAAATATCCTCCAAGTGAGAGAAATACAACAGTTTCATTGTGGAGGTAGATTTATGCATAATTCGCGTTCCGAACAAGAAGTCCTTAAGGATATCAAAAAACTTATTCATACACATTTCGGGGAAAGTGGACAAGGACTTCACGTGGAGGTCAAAGGGGATCGGGCGACACTTTGGGGAACCGTTGACAGTCTCGCAGAAAAGGATTTTTTCGGAAGTAGGGTGGGTCGAATTGACGGTGTTCGAGAATTGGACAATTCTTTAACAGTGTCCAATGACGGAAATATCAAGGATAAAGACATTGAACGAGGTATTATTGAACGTTTTCAAGGATCCAATTTTATGGATATCACGACATTGGGTTGTCGAGTAAGTCGTGGCATTGCGACCCTGCTCGGGCATGTCGAGACTCAAAGCACAGAACGGTTGGCGAAACGCTTAGCTTCTCAGGTCAGGGGAGTAAAAGAAATCCGGAGTGAGATTCAGTTTTTAGAGAAGGCTGTGGATGATGCAACTCTTGTCAATCGTGTAGAAAACGCATTGGTCGCATCCCCGTGGGTCAACGCTCAGGAAATCAAAACAGAAGCTCGAAATGGGCTTATCACCTTATCAGGACTGGTTAATACGCAAGAAGCAATGGAATGGGTTGTAGAAACCGCTTATCAGGTTCCAGGTGTCAAAGCGGTAGTCAGTGAAGTCTTTACTCGTCACCGCTCGCAAGGAGAGGACCTGTGGTTAACAGAACAGTTAGTCGCTAAGCTTGGCCAACATCGTCTAAATTCCGGACAAATTCGTGCTTTTGTTCAAGATGGAATTGCATTTCTGACTGGTGAAGTGTATTCTGAAGAACATCGGGAATTTGCAGAGGACATAATTCAATATATCCCAGGAATTCACGACGTTAATAATTCAATCAAGGTAGCATCACATGCCAGCAAAGGTTAACTCTTGAGATCAGAATTTTATTATCTGAGCAATTGATGTAAACCTTTTTGAGCGGCCATTGGGCGGAGAGATCATTGTGAGAATGTCAAAAAGTGTTAGGAGGTTAGCTTGAGCTAGCCTCTTTTTTGCACTTGTGCTTAGAAAGTATAAACTTGCGTTATATACTTTCTAAGCATAAGTGCAACTAAGGCGGTCGCCTTCGCTAAGGCTGCAAGAAGGTTAACTCGTGCGAAGACAGTGTCTTCGGGCGCCAGCCAAGTTTTCTTTACTTGCGCCGGTCAGAAAGAATATGTTCTGGGGGGAATGAGTATAGATTGTCTTGCAGGGCGGGATATTAAAAATAATATCGTACACTAAGGAGGCGCTTTGATGCACGGATCCATTGGGTCATTAATACCTTTTCTGGTTGTCATTCCACTTGCCTTTCTCACTAGGCAGGTATTGCCTGGTTTAGTTGTGGGTCTATTCGTTGGAGCTTATATGCTCAACCCAACGCCGTTAGGCGGTGTGGATACTGCCTTAAAGTATATTTTGCAGGAACTGGCAGTTTCCGATAACCTGAGGCTTATCGTGTTTATGTACGGTTTTGGTGCTTTCGTAGGATTAGTGCGAATCACGGGAGGAGTCAGCGGCTTTGCCCATCTTATGGAAGAGAGAATTCATTCCGGACGGAGTGCCTTTGTTGTAACTTGGTTGTCAGCGTTGCTCACTTTTATGGCACCGGATTTTAGGATTATTACGGTGGGTCCAGTGATGAAACAAATATTTTCCCGGCTTAAAGTGCCTGTCAATAAAGTTGCTTTTGTAATTGATGCAACCTCAACGCCTCTGTGCGCGATCATGCCCTTAGGCACAGTATTCATCGGCTATAGCATTGGCCTTTTAGGCACAGTAAGTCGGCACCAAGGTATTGTCACTCCACCTTATAATCTGTTCTTGCTAAGCATTCCCTTTAACTTTTTCTCTTTGGGGATGCTGGGTTTTGCTTTGTTTTATACCTTTCGCAAGTCCAAAGAAGATCGCGTGCAGGAGCCAACTTCTCAGCCCAACGAATCGATTGCCAAAATGAGAGCCTTAGGTTCAGCCAAATTGGCATATACAGAAACATCCTTAGAGCTAGCAATGCCTCCGGCTTTGAATATGCGGCAACGGATCATCAAGCGCGAGTCCGACGCCTATCCAGACCCTGTGGAAATGGTCGCTCAGCAGGTTACGCCGAACTCGTTAAATCTTATCGTGCCTCTAACGCTCTTATTGAGTTTAACCTTGTTTTTTACCTGGTGGGACGGGCATTCGCATGCTGCCAATTTTTTAGGGGCTCTAATTCAGGCTAATGCTGCTAAAGCGATGTTGGAAGCTTTACTATCTACCTTGATTATCTCTTTTGTTTGGTATGCTTTTCAAAAGCAACCAATTCAGCGAACCCTTTTTGGATTTCTGCAAGGTGGCAACGAGATGATGGCAGTTAACGTTCTCTTAGTTTTGGTCTGGGCGGTTTCTGCTATTTCCACGGATCTAGGTTTTTTAAGTTATACAGAACAGACCGTGGGACGGTTGGTACCGGCAGCTTTTATTGCCCCAGCTTTTTTCATTTTTGGTTGTCTGCTTTCTTATATCATTGGTTCATCGTTTGGTACTTGGGGCATCTTGTTGCCCCTAGGATTTTCTCTAGCAGCCACTGAACATGCTGCCTTGCCCTTAATCGCTGGGGCGGTGTTCGCCAGTGGCACCTTTGGCGGGTTTGTTTCCCCTCTGAGTGATAACACAGTAGCTATGGCCACTGTAATGAAAATACCGGTTATGGACTATGCTAAGCTTAAGTTGCGTTACGGGCTTATGGTTGCTGCCGCTTGCACGGTTTTATATGGTATCGTCGGCTGGTTTTACCGTTGATGAGAGACATGAAAAAGTAATTAGTTTCTATATTATGGCTTTATGTTATAATGAAAATTATCAAAGTATATTCTTGGTTTCTTTAGTTAATGGAGGTTGAAAGGTGTCGAAAAGGGAAAAAGAGTCAAACTCTGTTTGGATCAAATTAGTAAGTGTGTTTTTAATGGTACTTTCTTTAGCCGGGCTCCTAGGTGCTTTAGGGTTTTCGATCGGAAAACCTTTTTATTTCCTGTTTACGGCTGTTCTGGGAAATTTGGCTTGGGCTGGTCTCCTCTTAGGTTTCGTATTAGCTATCTTGCTCTGGATTTATTCGTCGAACTTGACGTCCTTGGCGTCTACAAGATCAGGTGAACCGTCGACTGGAGCTAGTTCTAGGCTACCTAGAGATCGCCGAAAAATGCAGTCCGATCCGCAGAACTCTGAGCAAGTGCAAAGCTCAATTTTTAAACAGTCCGTTGATATCGAGGGTATTCCTCTTCCTGCTGGAAAACTCGTTAGTTTGCAGGGGTTTAACAAATATTTTTCCTCGCCTGAATGGGTAGAAATGAAGGACGCAAATAGTCAAAAGGCAGAAGAAATGAAAGAAATGGGAAGTGACTTTTCTTCTTATTTCGGGGTCGGCGAGTCGTTCGTACCGAAGAGACAGGCCAAAATAAAGAATTTAAAAGGGTTGAATGATTATATCAAGGATGTAGATCATGAGGAAAGCTTAGAACGTGCAATTCCCTGGCAAGATAGTATGGCGCCGACGGAGAATCGGAAAAATGTTGTTACTCAGGATCCACTACAATTTTCTTCAGTTTTTAAGTCAAAAACAGATCAAGAAGAATTCTTAGCTCAATTTAAGGTTGACGAAAATCCCCTTGATCTAGACACATTTGATTTTGGAGAGACTTTGAGCGAAGACGATAGTATGAACGCTGAGAGTGAGGGGATAGCCCTAGGAGTTGAATATTCCGTCGTTCAAGACGAAGTAGCAGCTGTACATAGTACGATAGTATCGGATCTTAAAGATGACTCGTTCCAAAACGTGAGTACATCTCTAGAGATGCTAGAGTTAGAAGCTCCAGTCGCTGCTGCCGTAGAGTGGGAACCAATCTATGCGGGGCAAGTCGCAGAATTGGTTAATCAGAGGCAAGGTCAGCCGAAGGTGGCGGAAAAACCTCAGGTTTTGAGTATCGTGAAAAGCTCCAAAAATTGGGAATGTCCTGATTTTAATTTACTGGATCCTGTCATAAAACACGTCATATTTCAGGACACAGAAACGTCAATGCAACTCGAGAAAGTTCTTCTAGAATTTGGGGTTAAAGCTAAAGTCATCCGTGTCACAAGAGGTCCAGTTATTACCCGTTACGAACTAGCCCCGGCACCAGGCGTCAAAATCAGCAAGATTGTTAATCTTTCGGATGATATTGCACTAGGGCTTGCTGCTCGGGATGTGCGCATTGAAGCGCCGATCCCTGGCAAAGCAGCGGTTGGCATTGAAGTGCCCAATAAAGTGGCTCGTTCTGTACCGTTCAGAGAAGTGCTGGAAACCACTAGCTTTGGACAACATTCATCAAAGCTAAAAATTGCCTTAGGAAAGGATATCGCGGATCAACCTATCATTGCGGATCTAATAAAAATGCCGCATCTCTTAGTAGCAGGGGCTACAGGGTCGGGGAAAAGTGTCTGTATTACGACCATTATTAATTCAATTCTCTACAACGCAACCCCTGATGAAGTAAAGTTCCTGCTGGTGGATCCCAAAATGGTGGAACTCAATCAGTATAACGGCATCCCGCACCTTTTGGCTCCGGTCGTGGTCGATCCAAAGAAAGCAGCCAGTGCTTTAAAATGGATTGTCAAAGAAATGGAAAATCGGTACGGACTTTTTGCCGCGGCAGGGGTCAAGGATATTGAACGTTATAACAAATTTAAAGCCGGGGAAACAATGAGTAGTACACCGACCTTGCCCTTGATTGTTGTGATTATTGATGAGTTGGCCGATCTGATGATGGTTGCAGCCGGGGAGGTTGAAGAAGCTATTGGTCGCTTGGCCCAAATGGCTCGAGCCGCTGGGATTCATTTAGTGATCGCGACGCAACGCCCATCAGTTGATGTAATTACCGGGGTAATCAAGGCCAATATACCCAGCCGAATTTCCTTTGCAGTCTCCTCTCAAATCGATTCTCGTACTATTCTTGATGCAACCGGTGCAGAAAAACTCCTCGGGCGCGGAGACATGCTTTACTCCCCTCTGGGCGAGAATAAAGCACTCCGTGTACAAGGTTGTTTGGTCACGGATGACGAAGTTCAACGGGTCATTACGCATTGGAAAGAATTAGGAAAACCGGAGTATCTTGATCCCGAGCGGCTTTTCGCTGGCTCGACTCTTAAAAACGAAGAGAGCAATGGAGCGGATGACGCCCTGTTCCTTGATGCAGGGCAACTTTTCATCAGAACGAGTATGGCTTCGGTATCCTATCTGCAACGTCGCTTAAAATTGGGGTACGCTCGAGCGGCACGCTTAATGGATATGCTCGAAGAACAAGGGGTTGTCGGAGCGTACGAAGGAAATAAGCCTCGGCAGGTGCTCATAACCTTAGAAGAATTTAATGATCGTTTTGGATGATGCGAGGCTCGAAGATAAAAACACTCTAACCATAATGGATTGGTTAGAGTGTTTTTATGTTGTTTTTCACCTTAAATCCTCAAAAATCGCACCTCATACATCTCTTCTTGAGCCTCGCTGAATACTAGGGTGTTTCTTTATGATGAATGAAGTAGGAGAGATTGGGAATAATGCAAAATGGATGTAAAAAAATAGATGGAGACGAAGAATGAAGTTTTTTACACAGTCAATTACGAAAGAGAAACCCTATAAAGATATTGTCTTAAGCCGGGAAGATTTGCTTAATCATGCTAAAGAGATTGCTCGATTTTATGCTCACCAGGAAACAAACCATCCCAAACGAACGTTGTTACCCAGGGTTAAGCAAAATATGAAGTTTTTAACTCAAGCATACCGCGAAATTACGGAATATTCAGCCAGAACTCAGGATATTGTGCCAGCTACGGAATGGTTATTAGACAACTTTTATAGTCTGAAAGATTTAAGAGAGGATATCGAAAGAAGCCTCCCTGATAAATTTGAGCGTCAATTACCCTGCAACGCTAGTGGAGATTTTCAAGGATACCCACGGATTTACGGGTTATTAGTTGAACTGATCGAACACACAGATAGTCAATTGCAAAGTGACACGCTCAGAGAGTTTATCAACGCCTATCAGGTTCATGTGCCTTTGTCGAGCGGAGAATTATGGGCGATTCCCATTATGTTGCGCATTGTTCTTCTGGAGAATATTCGGAGGTTAGCTGAGCAAATTCTTTTTACGCAAGCTGAAAGAGATGCGGCTGATCGTTGGGTGTTGCCCTTATTAGAGGCACAGCATAGGCCAGAAGATTGGGAAAAGATATTAAAAACACTCACTCCACAAGAGGAATATTCTTCGGCATATGCAGAACAGATGCTCAAGCGTTTAAGGGACCTCGGTATCGACGTTGCTCCACTTTTACACTGGGTGGACCGAGTTGTTGCTAAGCAAGACACAACGATTGAAGAACTAGCAAAACTTGAACGTCAACGTCAGACAATGTATCAGGTGTCGATGGGTCATGCTATTTTAAGTATCCATTCTATCACAGCTGAAGACTGGCCTCGATTTTTTGAGGAAGTCAGTCTAGTGGAAAATGTTTTTAATCAGGACCCAAGTAAAGTTTATAGTGAAATGGACTTCGACTCACGGGACGCTTATCGCCATCAGGTGGAAAAGATTGCTCGACATTTTAAAGTTTCGGAGTTAGTTGTTGCTCGGAAAGTGTTAACAAGAGCGGAAAGGGCTCACGCATCAGGCGAGTCATTAGCCTCACACGTCGGTTATGATCTGATTGGGGCAGGACGTGTTGCGCTGGAACAGGACTTGAAACAAGACTTTGGAGAGTCCCCGAACTTGGGGAGTAAGATTCGTCGCGCCATTTGCCAGCAGCCCGTTCTCTATTATTTTGGCACCTTGCTGTTTGGAACAGTAGGCCTATGTTATTGGGTTTTAGCGCACGCTCTGCCAGTGAACCCACCTTTGCTGATTTACTTTGTTTTAATGATTGGTCTTTTGATTTGGGCAAGTAGTTTGAGTATTCCCTTAGCGAATTGGGTCTCCTCAAAACTTTTCGACCCAACCTTCCTGCCGAAATTAGAGTTGAGGGAAGGAATTCCAGAAAAATTACGGACAATGGTTGCAGTGCCCACGCTTTTAACGAGTGTGGACAGGGTTAAGGAGCTCATAGGAGAAATTGAAGTCTATTATTTAGCCAATCGAGATGTAAATTTACATTTTGCTCTGCTCGGAGATTTTGCGGATGCATCGTCTGAATCAGTCAAGGGCGATGAGGAAATTATTGCGGTTGCAACCGCGGCGATCGTGAATCTAAATCATAAATACGGTCAAAATAGGTTTTACTTCTTTCATCGCAAACGGATGTTTAATGCTTCAGAAGGTGTCTGGATGGGATGGGAGAGAAAACGTGGTAAGATCGCAGAGTTTAACTGCCTTTTGAGTCAGGATAGGGCAACTAGTTATGATGTGCAAATTGGTGAATTATCGATCCTTCCCACGTTTCGCTATGTTATTACGCTTGATGCCGACACCCAATTGCCACAGGGTACAGCCAAAAAGCTGATAGGTACTCTTGCCCACCCTCTACATGCCCCACGCCTGAGTGAAGATGGAGGAAGGGTGGTGCAAGGCTACGGGCTCCTTCAGCCGCGGGTCGGAGTTTCTATTTTGAGCGCCGGAGCTTCTAAATTTGCACGAATTTTTTCAGGGAGAGTCGGTGTTGATCCGTATACAACTGCGGTATCCGATGTTTATCAAGATTTGTTCGGAGAAGGGATTTTTACAGGTAAGGGAATTTATGATGTTAATATATTCCATAAAGTGACCCATAAGACATTCCCGGAAAATACTATCCTTAGTCATGATTTAATCGAGGGATTGTATGCGAGAGCAGGACTCGTGACGGACGTAGAATTGATTGATGGTTATCCTGCTAATTACCTCGCCTATATGCGCCGACAACATCGTTGGGTCAGAGGAGATTGGCAGCTTTTACCATGGCTATTCAAGCCGATTCCTTTTATTTCACGTTGGAAGATTTTCGATAACTTGAGAAGAAGCTTAGAGGCTCCAGCTCAGTTGCTCATCCTCATTTTAGCTTTCACGGTTCTTCCCGGGGAGCCTTTGGTATGGGTTGGCTTAGTTTCCTTGAGTTTAAGCTGGCCAATGGTTCTATGTTTACTTAGTAGAATCTTTGTCGAAGAAGCTGAATGGGGAATCGTTGGGCAAGAGTTATTGAGTTTAATAACTCAGTTTGTACTTCAGTTTATTTTTCTTCCGTTTCAGACCTTAATCATGGTAGACGCGATCGTGCGCAGTGTCTATCGGCAGTTTGTTTCACATCGCTATTTGTTGGAATGGGAAACTGCCGCTGATACTGAGAAACGTTTGGATGTTAGTCTCAAAACGATGTTTAGATCAATGTGGTCAGTACTTCCATTTGTCTTGTTAACAGTTTCAACCACCACCTATTTTTTTGCAGCAAAGATCGGGCGATTTATCCCGTTGGAGATTGCTTGGGTAGCTTCAATTGGGGTTGCGTATCGTATAAGTCTGCCTAATCAACATAAAAAAGACCGACTTTCAATTTCTGAACAACTCGTTTTACGACGTTGGGCCAGAAAAATATGGGCTTTTTTTGAAGAATTTGTCTGTATCGAGGATCATTGGCTTCCTCCAGATAATGTGCAAATAGATCCTCAGAACGGAGTTGCCCATCGGACGTCTCCCACAAACATAGGACTTTCTTTACTAGCCAATTTGTCAGCAAGGGATTTCGGGTATATTACGTTGGGCACTATGCATATGCGCATTGAACGCACTCTTCAAACTCTTGGGGAACTAGAACACTGGAAGGGGCATCTTTACAATTGGTACGATACTCAGAGTCTAGTGCCCTTAGAGCCGCGTTATGTGTCCACTGTTGATAGTGGGAATTTTGTTCTTTATCTGGTAACCTTAAAATCTGGACTCGGCGAAACGATCAGAGATAAACCTCTCATTAATGTACAATATGTCCGTGGTCTTAAGGATACTTATAACTTGTTGCTTGAGGCGGTTGGCAAGGACACTTTTGCGGAGTTGAACGGATTTGGGCAGGCACTGGATAATGTCCTTGGTTCCGATGAAGCGTGGAATCTCCAAAGTTGGATGAATCTATTGTCTCACTGGCCGGCGTCCTTTTTAGACCGTGAATTAGGTAAAGAAGGTTTGTATTGGGCAGAGCGTCTCGATACGATGGTTCGTTCCTTTCGTAAAGAGATGGGAGAAATTTACCCATGGCTCATTGACACTAAACATTCGGAGACACTGGCGCTCCTTAACGCTCAGGTTTTCAAAGCATCGAGTGTGTGTGAACTTGCTAAGTGCTATACCGATGGACTGACCGTAGATGGTTTACCCCCTGAAATCAGGGAGATGATCCAGTCGGCGCTGATCAAGCTTCAGGCTTATATTCATCGGTCAGAAGAATTACAGCAGCGACTTGAAGAGATGGTCTTGAACACGGATTTCCGCCCGCTGTTTGATGAAACCCGTCAACTCTTTTCGATTGGTTATCGTGTTGCTGAAAGCATGCTGGATAAGTCCTATTATGACTTGTTGGCTTCTGAAGCTCGCCAGGCAAGTTTTATCGCCATCGCCAAAGGAGATGTCCCCCACAGTCATTGGTTCAAACTTGGACGTTCTTTGACCCTAGCTAAAGGAAAACGAAGTTTAGTCTCTTGGAGTGGGACGATGTTTGAATTTCTCATGCCCCTACTAGTCATGCGGAATTATGCCGAAACCCTTCTTGATGAAACTTATCGTTCCGTTGTGGCAGTACAAAGGAAGTACGGAGTAGAACACAGCATACCCTGGGGGGTATCAGAGTCGGGTTTTTATGCCTTTGATCCTCAATTGAATTATCAGTATAAAGCCTTCGGAGTTCCAGGACTTGGCCTTAAACGGGGACTGATTCAGGATCTTGTCATTGCACCCTATGCGAGTTTCTTGGCCTTAATGGTTGCGCCACGTGAGGCATTATTGAATATCTCGAAGATGGAACAAATGGGTTTTGCAGGAAGGTATGGGCTATTTGAAGCGGCTGACTTTACTAGTGAACGAATCCCCGTCGGGCGTCCTTTTAAGTTGATCCAGAGTTTTATGGCCCATCACCAAGGGATGAGTTTAATAGCACTTGACAACGTACTATATGAAGATATCATGCAACAGCGTTTACACAACGAAGCCTTGATTCAAGCCTCGGAGCTTCTGCTCCAAGAACGTTTGCCAGAGGCCACAACCGCTATTCCTCAACTAGTAGGTGAGCAAGTTGTTAAAGAGCGCCAAGTAAAGGGTACTGATCAGGAAGAAAACCAGTTTGTTTTTATGAATACGGCCCAAAGCCCGATTCCCATCACACACTGTATTTCCAATGGACAGTATTCGGTCATGCTGACAAATGCAGGGGCAGGGTTCAGCCGTTTTAAAGAGATTAGTCTCTCTCGTTGGCGGGAGGACGTGACGCAGGATGCTTGGGGGATGTACTTTTATATTCAAAACTTGAATTCCGGTGATGTATGGTCCGCAACACACCACCCTTGTCGGAATTCCGGCGAAAACTATAAGGTGACCTATGCGCCGGATCGGGTAGAATTTTCTCGTCAGGATGGTAACATTACGACTCGTACTGAAGTCGTCGTATCTCCTGAAGATCAAGCGGAGATGCGTCGTATTTCTTTGACAAATCATAGTAAATATGACAGAACGGTAGAAGTCACCAGCTATTTTGAAGTGGTCTTAGCTAGGCCAAGTGAGGATTTGGCACATCCGGCGTTTGGTAATCTCTTTATTCAAACTGAATATGCGCATGAGGCGTTGTTGGCGTCCCGCAGACCACGTAGCGAGAATCAGGCGCGATTATGGCTCATGCACACGGTTGCGACGGAGGGAGAAAAGGTGGGCGCCCTGCAATATGAGACGGATCGTGCGCGTTTTCTAGGACGGGGAAGGAGCCTTGCTAAGCCCCGAGCATTAGATGCTAATCAACCCTTGTCCAATACCGTCGGAGCGGTGTTGGATCCCATGATGAGCCTTCGTCAGCGGGTTAGAATTGGCTCAGGGCAAACCGTTCGACTTTCCTTTACAGTCGGCTACGCGGAGAATCGGGAAGAGATAATTCATATGGCAGAAAAATATCGAGATCCGCTCTCGGTTAACAGGGCGTTTGAGTTAGCTTGGACACATAGCAAAATGGAGCTTCGTCATTTGAATTTAACTGCGGCACAAGCAAATGAAGGGTTAAGCCTCGGCGGTCATCTACTGTATCTTAGCCCTTGTCGTAGAGATGTGGCGGAGTACATTGAGCATAATCGTAAAGGGCAGACTTCTCTATGGCCGTATGCTATTTCAGGAGATCTTCCTATCGTCCTTGTACGCGTGAAAGATATCGAAAATTTAGATTTGGTGCGACGGCTCTTGACGATTCATGAATATTGGAGGCTCAAAGGACTATTTGCTGATCTGGTCATTTTGAATGAGGATGACAGTGGATATGTTCAAGCCTTCCAAGATAACCTGCGGGATTTGGTTTCGATGGGGCATGCTCGAGATCTATTAAATCAGTCGGGCGGAGTTTTTCTCCTGCAAAAAGGGCATGTAAACCCCGAGGATGTTAATCTTCTGTGTGCTGTGGCACGTATGACTTTTAGTGGAGATGGAGGATCTTGTTCCGTCCAATTCCGCAAGAAAGGGAAGGTTATTTTTGGGGATGGTGAGCGTCGCGGGACGGATACCCAAGCTCAACCGCTTCAACTTGTGCAGAAGAGAAAAAATGAGTTTCGAGAAGAAGTTATAGGGCAAGCACCTAGTCACCTGCAGTTTGCTAATGGATACGGCGGCTTTAGCGAAGATGGCAAAGAGTATATTATCGAGCTGCAGGAAGGTATGAATACTCCCTTGCCTTGGATTAATGTCATTGCTAATTCCAAGTTCGGTTTTCAAGTATCTGAAGCTGGTGTTGGTTATACATGGTCTCTTAATAGTCGGGAATATAAGCTCAGCCCATGGTCGAATGATCCAATTCTTGATCCAACGGGGGAAGCCTTATACCTGCGTGATGAAGAGACTGGAGAATCTTGGTCGGTCACAGCTAAGCCTAAACGTGAAAAGGGTAAATATGTAATAACGCACGGTCAAGGGTATTCAATTTTCGAGCATTACAGTCATGGACTGAAGCAAACTTTGCGTCTCTTTGTCCCGGTGGATGAACCGGTAAAAATCATCGAATTAATGATTTCAAATACGACAGATCATGATTTGCACCTAAGTGCGGTTTATTATGTTGAATGGGTGATGGGCGTGGCCCGTGAGCAGACTGCGCCGTATTTAGTTACTGAATACGATGGAGAACGTAACACATTTTTTATTCGAAACACGTATCAAGAAGAGTTTGCTGGGCGGATAGGGTTTTTAACTGCGCTAGGAGCGGCAGTAACAAGTTATACCGGGGATCGCTCTGAATTTATTGGACGTAATGGGAATTTAGAAGATCCTCTGGGGTTAAAGCTGGACCATTTCTCAGAAACAGTTGGAGCAGGTCTTGATCCTTGTTCAGCTCTGCAGCTCATCGTTTCTGTATCTCCAGGGGAGACCAAGGCCATCACTTTCTTACTGGGTGAAACAGAAACCCGTCAAGAGGCGGAGAGAATAATAGCCGCTTATGGCCTGTCCGAAAAGATTAGGGAGGCGTTTCAGGATGTAACGCAATATTGGGATGAGTTGCTGGGTAACATTCAGGTTCATACGCCTGAGCCATCCATGAATTTAATGCTAAACCGCTGGCTGCTCTATCAGACGGTTGTCTGCCGTATATGGGCTCGATCAGCTTTCTATCAGTCAGGGGGAGCCTATGGCTTTAGAGATCAACTCCAGGATGTGATGGCCCTTGTCTATACCACCCCGGAGGCTACCCGTGCACAAATAATTCTCCATTGTGGTCATCAGTTCATAGAAGGGGATGTCCAGCATTGGTGGCACGCGGGCCAGGGAAAAGGGATACGAACAAAATTTTCGGACGATTTGTTATGGTTACCCTTTGTGACCGTCCATTATATTGAACGAACAGGGGACACTGGGGTTCTGGATGAATTGAACACTTTCCTCGAAGACCAGCCCCTCAAAGAGGATGAAGATGAACGGTATTCAATTCCGAAAATTTCTAATGAGCAGGGAAGTGTGTATGAGCATTGTGTTCGTGCCATTGAAAGAGGGTTGCATTTTGGTGAACACGGGTTACCTCTGATCGGTTCTGGCGACTGGAACGATGGCTTCAGTCGAATTGGCCCAAAGGGAAAAGGGGAAAGTGTCTGGCTGGGGTGGTTTCTGTATCTAACTTTGACTCGTTTTGCTGGTCTTTGTGATCTGCGGCAAGATCTTGAGAGAGGAGCCCGGTATCGACGGATTGCCGTCGAACTCCAACAAAATCTCGAATTGCATGGTTGGGATGGTGGTTGGTATCGGCGAGCTTATTTTGATGATGGGACGCCCTTAGGATCTGCTCAAAATGAAGAGTGTCAAATTGATGCAATTGCCCAGTCTTGGTCCGTTCTTTCCGGAGCAGCCAAATCTACTCGGGCAGAGGATGCTATGTTGGCCTTAGAACACTATTTGTGGCGCAAGGAGGACGGTATTCTCCTTTTACTAACTCCACCCTTTGATAAGTTCTTGCCCGATCCCGGCTACATTCGTGGGTATGTTCCTGGCGTCCGTGAAAATGGCGGACAGTATACACACGCAGCGACATGGGCGATTTTGGCCTACACCAGTTTAGGGGAAGGGGATAAGGCTACGGAGCTGTTTCAGATGTTAAACCCCATCCATCACGCCCGTACAGAACATGAAGTGAATCGTTACAAAGTTGAACCCTACGTTGTAGCAGCGGATGTTTATGCCACGCACCCACATGTAGGGCGGGGAGGATGGACGTGGTATACTGGAGCATCCGGGTGGATGTATCAGGCAGGACTCGAGGGTATTTTAGGTTTTAAACGCCAAGGGGATCAATTAGTCTTAAAACCTTGTATTCCCAGTCGGTGGACGGGTTATCGTTTAACTTATCAATATAAAAAGACACAATATGAGATTATCATCGAGAATCCAAACGGTAGAATGACCGGGTGCGAGAGGATTACTTTGGATGAAGAGGTGTTACTGGAACCTGTCATTTTATTAAAGGACGATGGTCAAGTCCATACGGTTCGTTTAACACTGTAAACGATAAGAATAAACGATGATTGGTGAGCGATGCGCGTATATTAGCTAAAGCGCGGTCAATACTCGATCCAACGTAGAGGCAAATTAATTGCCCCTACGTTACGTAAAAGAAGCCAGTAGCCTTATTTTTGTAGGGCGTTCTGGCTTCTTGATTTTTGGATGACAAAAGGAAATAGACTCAGGTTTCAGATTTAATATATCCCTTTCGATTCAGCGAGATCAAAGCCGCTAAAATGGAGACACCCATCGCAGCTAGCATCACAGTATGATAAGCGCCCACAAAAGCGTTGAGTTGTTGGACTGGGGTTGGGGTGTTTACGCTCACTAGCAGCGTTGCTTGGCGGTTTTCAAATAAGGAGACCGAGAAAGCAATCCCGATTACCATACCAACATTGCGGACGAGCGCATTAATTCCACCGGCTACACCTAATTTTGCAGGGGGAACGGAACTCATAACGCTGCTGTTATTGGGAGATTGGAAAAGGCCAGTCCCTATTCCCATTAGAATAAGACCAGGAATAATCTGCCAGAACAATGAAGTAGTGGTCAATGTGGAAAGATAAAATAGCCCCAAAGATGATACGAACAAGCCACTAGTGGTAAGAATAATGGGCCCAATACGGTCAGAAGCCTGGCCGCTAAGCGGAGCGACGAGCGCCATCGTCAGAGGAAAAGAGGTCATCAATAATCCTATTTGGGTCGGATCATAATTTAAAACATGTTGGAGATAGAAAGGCATGAGCATTGTATTGGCAAACATAGCCACGAAGGAAAGGAAGCCTGTAATGTTTCCTATGAAAAAGGGGCGGATGCGAAAGAGGGAGAGATTAATCATGGGGTTATTTACCCGCAACTCCGTATAGAAAAAGAGTGCTAACAGGAGAGCCCCCAGAAATATTCCTATAAGGATTGGAGAGGAGCTCCAACCCCAGTCCTGGCCGTTGTTGACGACAAATAGGAGACTGATCATGCCAAATGTAAAAAACAGTGCGCCCACAAAGTCGAAGGTTTCATTGCTATGCTGAGGTTTATCAAGTGGAAGGATGATTTGGGCACCCAGATAGCCAAGGATTCCTATGGGCAAGTTAATATAGAAAATTGAACGCCAGTCCAAGAGCCCGACTAAAATTCCTCCAAGAGCTGGGCCAGTTAAGCTTCCTAAAGCAACGACAGTGCCCGTCAACCCCAGCGCTCGTCCCCGTTCTTTAGGTGGGAAGTTAGCGGTGATGATCGCAGCACTGTTGGCCATCAACATAGAAGCGCCAATAGCTTGGAGGATACGCATGCCAACCAAAAACCAAATACTGGAAGCCAAGCCACATAGGGCGGAACCAAGTGTAAAGATGACAAATCCCCAAGAAAAGACGCGTTTGCGCCCAACAAGATCGGCAATACGCCCAAAAACAGGGAGCAAACTGGAGATTGTCAATAAGTAAGCAGTTACGACCCATTGGATGGTTGAAAGATCTGTCTGTAATTTTCCGGAAATGGTGGGTAGTGCAACATTGACAATACTGCTATCTAAGGTTGACATGAAGGTGCCAATCGAAACGGTTGCCAAGATAAACCAGCGGTACCGAGGTGAAGCTTTAACACGTGTTGAAACATTGTTGGCGATTTGATTCATAGTTTACACTCCTTCCATGACCTGTACTCAAGGGGCTTTTAGATTGTAATATATCATAACGCGGATAGTTTGAACACTTAGCAAACTAAATTGAGCAGAGAATGTTATGCCTTAGTTTTGATCATACTAACTCAAGAGAAGAAGGAGGGATGTCAGTTTATGTGCAATATAAATGATAAAGAACGTCTAATGCCAAGACCTATCGAACAGCATACTACTGCGGCTTGGGCAAATATTGAGAAATTGAAAGAGCAATCAAAGGTGGCAATCCCCAGTGAAATCGAAGTAGGGAATGCCAAGGATTGGGTCGACACAAATCAGAAATAGTGATATATACTAACAAGATTGTCCAAGTATGATAACGAGCGGGTCGCCTAGTGCGCCCGCTCGTTATCTGTTCAAATTACTAATCTGAGGTTACTTAATACGACATTTCGGTCAGTCGTTTATAGGTTTGATATCGTTCTTTGGCATGGTATTCAGCTTCTTTGAACAGTTCATCAGCAATGTCAGGGAAAGAAGAAATTAACTGAGAGTAACGGGCTTCTCCAAGGATGAAGTCCTTGAAGGATTCTGAGGGTTCTTTAGAATCTAAACTGAAGGGATTTTTGCCTTCTGCTTTGAGCTGGGGATTATGGCGGTAGAGATGCCAATAACCGGCATCAACGGCTTTTTTCTCTTCGGCAATCGAGGTCCCCATTCCGGTCTTAATTCCATGGTTGATGCAAGGGGAATAAGCGATAACCAACGAAGGCCCTTTATAATTTTCAGCTTCTGTGAGGGCTTTGAGCGTCTGATTCATGTTAGCTCCTAAAGCAATCTGAGCCACATAGATGTAGCCATAGCTCATCGCCATCATACCAAGATCTTTCTTACGGATCTTTTTGCCCGCTGCGGCAAACTTGGCTACGGCAGCTGTAGGGGTGGATTTCGAGGACTGACCCCCCGTATTGGAATACACTTCTGTGTCCAGGACGAGGATATTGATGTCGTCTCCAGAGGCCAAAACGTGGTCTAATCCTCCGTAGCCGATATCATAAGCCCAGCCATCTCCCCCGATCATCCATTGTGACCGTTTAATTAGGAAATCTTTTTTTGCTAGGATCGCTTGGACGAGCGCCTTGTCAGATTCTGGAACGGTCTTTAAGGCGGCAAAAATCTTTTCGGTGGCGGTCTTTGAGGCCTCCCCATCATCCTTGCCGGCAAGCCATTCGCGGAAAGCTAGCTTAAGGTTATCAGGGATGGGGGTTTCCAAGGTTTGATTAACTAGGTTTGTTAAATTTTCCCGAATTTGCTTAGCGCCGAGGTACATCCCATACCCATATTCGGCGTTATCTTCAAACAGTGAATTGGCCCAGGCAGGCCCCTTACCCTCTGAATTTGTGGTATAAGGGATGGAAGGAGCACTGGCACCGTATATGGAAGAACAACCAGTGGCGTTGGCAATCATCATACGATCTCCGTACAATTGAGTAATGAGCTTAATGTACGCCGTTTCTCCACACCCAGGACAGGCTCCGCTGAATTCAAAGAGCGGACGCAAAAACTGACTGCCTTTAACACTTTTAGGATCCATTAAGCCTTTCTTCTCTGTCACGGTGCAGGCAAAGTACCAATTGTCCGCTTGGGCATCGATTTGAGCTTCGGCCTGCCCCATAATGATGGCTTTTCCGGGTGCAGGACAAACATCAGCACAGTTACCGCATCCCGTACAATCGAGCGGATTAACTTGGATTCGATAGTGCAAGCCTTCTAATCCTTTACCGAGCGGTTTTTTCGTTTGGAACGTCTCTGGAGCTTTGGCCTGCTCTTCGTCACTCAGCAAGAAGGGGCGAATAGTTGCGTGCGGACAGACTAAGGAACACTGGTTGCATTGGATACACTTGTCAACTTGCCACTCCGGGACCATGACAGCAATCTTACGTTTTTCATAAGCCGATGAACCCACGGGGAAGGTGCCATCCTCCATTCCTACGAAAGTGCTGACGGGAAGAGCGTCTCCTTCGTTGCGGGCCATGGGACGTTGAATATTCTTGATAAAAGCTGGTTCGTCAACTGTCGGTCTTGCCTCTGATTCGGCATTGGCCCAGGACTCAGGGATAACCACCTTGTGTAAAGATTCTATGCCGCGATCCACTGCGGCATTATTCATATCCACAATTTTTTGGCCTTTTTTACCGTAAGTTTTCGAGATGGATTCTTTCAAGTAGTTTACTGCCTCATCAACAGGAATAACATTGGCTAGCTTAAAGAAGGCAGCCTGCATAATCATATTGATCCTTCCGCCTAGACCAAGCTCGGAGGCAATGTTAATGGCATCAATAATATAGAAGTTAATCTTGTTGTTGGCGATATAACGACGCAGCGTGGCCGGGAGTTCTCTGTCTAATTCTTCAGGTTTCCAGGGACAATTCAAAACAAAGGCTCCGTTAGGTTTAAGCCCAGCTAATAAATCATAGTTGAAAATAAATGATTTGTTATGGCAGGCAATATAATCTGCATGGGACACTAGGTAGGTGGATTTTATAGGTTTCTTGCCAAAACGTAAGTGAGAAATGGTTGTGCCACCGGATTTTTTACTGTCATAGGAAAAATAACCTTGGGCGTAAAGCGGAGTCTCATCGCCGATGATTTTGATTGCGGATTTGTTAGCTCCAACTGTTCCGTCAGATCCTAGGCCATAAAATTTACAACTGATAGTCCCTGAGGGAGTCGTTTCAACAAGATCTACTTCAGGAAGGGAGGTGTGCGTGACATCATCCGTGATGCCGATGGTAAACCCATCTTTAGGTTGAGCTTGTTTGAGATTTTCATAGACAGCTATGATCTGGGCAGGACGAGTATCCTTAGAACCTAGGCCGTAACGGCCTCCGATAATGAGGGGCTTGATTTCACTATTATTAAATAGATGAACGATATCCAGGTATAAGGGTTCAGCTAGTGAGCCGGGTTCTTTGGTGCGATCGAGGACGGCAATTTTTTTGACGGTTTTGGGGAGTGCGTTTAAGAAATATTTAGCTGAGAAAGGCCGGTAGAGGTGAACTTTAATTACTCCGACTTTCTCTCCTTTGGTCATGAGGTGATCCAGAGTTTCCTCGATCGTCTCACAAACGGAGCCCATGGCGACGATAACAGATTCCGCATCTGGGGATCCGTAATAATCAAAAGGATGATATTCTCTACCCGTAATTTGTTTAATTTCTTGCAGATAGTTTTCAATAATATCCGGAACCGCAGCGTAAAAAGGGTTAGCGACTTCTCTGCCCTGGAAATAAATGTCTGGGTTTTGGGCAGTCCCCCGAGCAACTGGATGCTCTGGGGTTAAAGCATGATCGCGAAAGGTTTGCAAAGCTTGCCAATCCACAAGTTTAGAGATATCCTGTGCGTCGATCGTTTCGATCTTTTGAATTTCGTGTGACGTTCGAAACCCGTCAAAAAAGTGCAGAAAGGGAACGCGGGATTTTATGGCACAGAGATGGGCAGTGTAGGCTAAATCATGAGCTTCTTGAACACTGGAAGAAGCAAGCAGGGCAAAGCCTGTTTGCCGGCAGGCCATCACATCTTGGTGGTCGCCAAAAATAGATAAGGCGTGTGCCGCAACGGCGCGCGCGGTCACATGAAACACAGCAGGCAACAGTTCACCGGCTATTTTGTACATATTGGGGATCATTAAGAGAAGTCCTTGCGAAGCAGTGTAGGTCGTTGTGAGCGCTCCTGCAGCTAGTGAACCATGCAAGGTCCCAGCGGCACCTGCTTCAGACTGCATCTCGGCTACTTTAACGGGTTGACCAAATAAATTCTTCATTCCATGGGCAGACCATTCGTCGACCCCTTCAGCCATCGGAGTTGAAGGGGTAATCGGAAAGATAGCGGCTACTTCGGTTAAGGCATATGAGGCAATTGCGGCGGCTTGATTGCCATCCATGGTTTTCATTTCTTTAGACATCAGAACAGCCCTCCTGTATTTTCAGTTTGTGTTTTACTCGACTTTATTCTATTATTTTGATGTGGGAAGAATATCATTCATTACAGGGTTTAGATAAAAAACAGAGAATGTAGATTGTCTTTGGTTAAGGGGGGACAAGCATTGGGTAAAAAAAATTATTACGTAGTTAAAGAAGGTTCTAAGGTAGGAATTTTCATGACCTGGACGGAATGTCAGGCTTCGGTCAAAGGTTATAAAGGAGCGGTCTTTAGAGGGTTCGAAACAAAAGCTGAAGCCATTGAATGGCAAAAGGGTACTTCAGGTGTTTCTGCCAGAATTAATGATAGAGACATAGCCAATGACCAGCCTGCTTCCATAATTCCTATTGATTACGAAGTTTATACAGATGGAAGTTATGTCAATGGAAGGTATTCCTATGGCTATGCCTTTATCAAGGATGGCCAAGTTGTTTTAGAAGGTAACGGGGTCGGCGATGACACTGAGGCTGCGAGCATGAGAAATGTCGCGGGGGAAATCGCAGCGGTAGTGCATGCAGTAGAAAAAGCCAGAACACTGGACGCACGTATCCGCATCTATCATGACTATTCCGGTATTTCCCTCTGGGTTACAGGGGATTGGCAAGCAAAAAATAAGTTTACCCAAGCCTATGTAACCTTTATGCGGGCGCATCAGGGATTGTACGAATTTAAGAAAGTCGCCGGTCACAGCGGAGATCGGTTTAACGATTACGTTGATCGGCTGGCCAAAGAAGCGCTGGGAATAAGTACGAAGTAATTAAATGAAGAGTTGCATGTCAGAGGCCAGGGCATCGGCTAAATATTCCTTGGCCGTGATGATTTCAACTTCGGGTAACAGTTCGTCTGCTTTAAAGCCCATGACATCGACGGATAATTTGCACCCATAAAATTTAACGCCCTTTTTTCTCGCTCCATTGAGAAAGTCAGTCAGAGATGGAGTCTGGTCATCTTCCATCATACCAAGCAACATTTGTTTTCCCAGACCAGCCATGTTCATCCGGGAGAGGGGTAACTCTTCAGGTCCCTTGGGAGTAACCATCCCGAACATTTTTTCGTAAAGAGTCTTATCTTCTGACGACGTTTTTTCAGGGTCGCGAATTAGAAAAAGCCCCCAAAATGCGAAAAACATGGTCACCTCAACTTCTAGTTCTCTAGCAGTGTTGGCAAGTAACAGGGCAGCTAACGCTTTATCATATTCACCGCTAAACATGAGAAGATTCATTTTCTTACTCAATTTCCGCACCCCTTTTGGTTGATTATACAAATCTATTATAAGTAGAAATAGAAATTATATAACATCCTTAACTGTAAGTTGTTGGGTGCTTGCTGATTCTTTCAAGCAATTGGGCTACAACATCAATTTCGGAAAAATCGTTGTATAATCCGAAGCTGATTCGAACGACACCTGGACGGGGAGCGTCAACGTTCTTTCGGTAGAACTCCATATGTTTCGGGGAAATCGCTAAAAGCCTTTGGATATAGGGTTGAGTACAAAAACAACCGGTGCGAACTGCAATACCCGCCTGATTAGAGAGAACGGTTGCCACTCGTTCATGGGTAATCCCCTGAATATTAAAAGGGATAACCCCAATGCGGGGTTCGTCTATGGAGGTTTGAGAGTATAGTGTGATGCCCGGGATTGATTTAAGTTTTAGGTTGGCATAGTTTGTCAGCTGATTTTCATAGTGATCAATATTTTCCATGCCTAGAGCGGTTAAGGTTTTTATCGCTGCGATGAGTGCAACAACGCCCATGACGTTGGGGGAGCCTGCTTCTTCGTTGTGGGGAGGGTTTTCCCACACTACCCAATCATGGGTTACGGTTTCTGCTGTACCACCGCCCACGATTTCAGGAATACCCTGTCTGAAGGTCTCTTTAGGCCCTATGAGTACCCCAGTGCCGAAGGGCGCGTACATTTTATGGGCTGAAAAAGCTAGATAATCAATATGCTGAAGCGCATTTTTGGGTTTCATGTTCACGGCAGTGTGCGGGACCAACTGAGCGCCGTCGACAAGTATTTTCGCGCGATAGCGGTGGGCGAGTTCAGCTATTTTATGTATTGGGTTTACATATCCTGTAACATTGGAGGCCCCGGTAACGGTAACAAGCTTGACATTGCCCTTATGTTTGATTAATTTACTCTCCAGATCTTCAAGGCTTAATTTTCCGGAGGCGTCAGTTTGAACATAATCTACTTGAAACTTGTTTCGCCACGGGAGATCGTTAGAATGGTGTTCCATATAGGTAGAGAGGATAACGCTTTTTTTCTTCCCTTCCCAAAGACGATAGGATAATTTGTTAATGGCTTCCGTCGTATTTTTGACAAAAATGACAGTATCGTGGAGTGGATCGGCATTGACAAATTTTAGTACAATTGACCTCGCATCTTCAAAGAGTTGGGAAGAAAGTTGCGATTTGTAACCCGTGCCACGATGGATCGAAGAATACATAGTTGAAAATTTTACTATTTCCTCCATTACAGAAACAAAAGGAGGGGTCGAAGCTGCGTTATCAAAGTTGATGGCTGTTGTAAGTTTGCCGTTACTTAGGGGGATCTTGCTGTCAGCTCCCACAACAAGATGTCTGTAGCTGGACCGCGCCAACTTATAATTCATACACTCACCTCTCTCTGAGATATTAAAGGCCTTATTTCTCTTCTCATGATATTTAATTAAGTTAGGAAAGGTGACAGGAGTTTTTATAATAGTCAAACCTCCATGCTAAGCGGCAACATTAACGAACGAAATGAGGGGAATTTAGTAGGGGCAATTCATGAGTTGCCCCTACCGAGTGCCTGTTATCTTGAGTTGAATGATATTGGTGTTTCTGAAACATACTAATATATAGGGTCACTATAAAGTAGAGATACATGGAGGTAACTATGAAAAAGACAGGAGAGATCCAAAAACACACCAAAGGTTTCGCTAGTGCCAAGTATGATTCTAGAAGTGCAGAATTTAAACAGGATCAGAAAAAGGCCAAAGAGGCTGCTGAAAATCAGAACTAAGACTTAAGAGGTGGAAAAGAGCCTCAAGCCCTAGGGCTTGAGGCAAATAATTAGATTATATAGAGGTTAAGTATTAGGGCGGAGGATTGTACGAATGGAAAACGTTACTGAAAGATTTCTGAGGTATGTCAAGCTTGATACTCAGTCCAGTGAGGAGGATACCGTTCCAACAACGCCTGGTCAGATTGTGTTTGCCAAAATTCTCATTGAAGAATTAAAAAAAATGGATCTGAAAGATATTTCATTAGATGAATACGGCAATGTAATGGCTAATTTACCAGCAAATACAAATCTGGATATTCCTGCGCTAGGTTTTCTGGCCCATCTGGATACGAGCCCCGATCTGAGCGGCAAGGGGGTTAACCCCCAAATCGTCGAAAATTATGACGGCGGGGACATTATCCTTAATCAAGAAAAAAAGATCATATTATCTCCGCAGGACTTTTCTGAGCTTCAAAATTATATTGGTAAAAGGCTGATCACAACAGATGGGACGACATTGCTTGGGGCAGATGATAAGGCAGGAATTGCTGAAATTTTGACAGCTATAGACTATCTGAAAAACCATAGTGAGTTTCTTCATGGTAAGATTTGTATTGCGTTTACACCAAATGAAGAAGTGGGGAGAGGAACAGATCACTTCGATATAGAAAGATTTGGAGCGGTTTTTGCATATACTATCGATGGTGGGCCGATCGGAGAACTTGAATATGAAAATTTTAATGCCGCTGGAGCTAAGGTAAGTGTGCAGGGAAGAAATATTCACCCTGGTTCTGCCAAAGGAAAAATGATTAATGCAATCTTGCTTGCTCAGGAATATATCAACCAGATACCGAAGGGCGAAACACCAGCAGAAACCGAGGGGTATGAAGGATTTTATCACTTGACAAAGATTCACGGCGAGGTTGAAGAGGCCGTACTAAGCTATATCATACGGGATTTTGACTTGACTTCTTTTCAAAAACGCAAAGAAATAATGGGGCAGATTGCGGGTAAACTCAATGAAAAATTTGGGAAGGATACATTTGTTGTTGAGATTAAGGATCAATATTTCAATATGAAAGAGAAGATTGAGCCAGTCAAACACGTTGTGGACATTGCTTCACAAGCGATGGTGGCGGTGGGAGTCGCTCCAGACATTCGTCCGATCCGAGGTGGTACTGACGGCGCAAGATTGTCCTATATGGGTTTGCCTACGCCAAATATTTTTACGGGAGGACATAATTTTCATGGGAAATATGAATTTATCCCTACGTTTGCCATGGAGAAAGCCGTGGAAGTTATTCTGAAAATTATTGAGATGTACACTGAGGTATAGAGAAGGGACACTGATCCTTGACTGGCGAGCATCTTGAAGTTAGGTGATTGAGGAGTGGGATGACCAGCGAATTTTGTTGAGATTATTAACGAACTATAGTATACTGATGTAGTACATAAATCAAATATACTAGATTTGCCTTTGAAATAAGAGCAATTTAACTGGCGGGATGACAAGTAGAAATCCCGATGGCTGTTGCTTGTTTTTGTTTGGGTAACACTTTGAAAGGAGTCAACTATGAGCGACAACATTACCACACATAGTGAAAACGAAACAATGGAGATTTCCAGGTTAATTATCGAAAGATACTTAGAAAGAAAATTAAAAGAAACTGAAATAGTGCATCACCTTAACGAGGTGGATGATGACGACCGAACTGCAAATCTTGCAGTGTTTATTGATATCGCTCATCACGCGAAGTTCCACAGAGCCAAAAGGAAGTCACAGTATGTCCCTGAAATAGGACGTACTAGAAAAGCAATCGAAGCGAAAATTTTAGAAAAGTACGGGATAGTGTTTTATGGACCGTTATATACTAGCGATAGAGAGAGAATGCTTAAAAAAATGGCAGAACGCACCAAAAGGGAACTTGGTTTGCTAAGCTAAGCATAAGAACGGAGCGGTTAATGTTTTTTTCTTCTCCACAACGGCTCAGAATGAGCCGTTTTTTTATCGTATCCGACCCTATGCCGCAACGGCACTTATGAATAAAATTAATCTTATATCAGGCTGAAAGAATAAGTTGTTTAGGTACAGTAAGGGCATCTAAGGCAGCACCGTAGGGGCAATTCATGAATTGCCCCTACGGTGGCAGGAAAGGGAGTATTAATGATGGAAAAAACGATAGGTGCCGAGGTGAACGTGGCTCTAGCAGATTATGATGAATCATTGAAAGACCATGTGGTAGAGTTACTGAAGGAAACATTACGCGAGCAATCAACAGAATATCTTCTTGAAAATACTTGGGAAGTAGTAGAAAACAAACGCACACTCTATAAAAATAAGGACGGAGAATTAGAAAGGCCAGACAAGGAGACACCTGGGGGTACGTTGTCTTCAGAAATTAGTGACACTAGAGAAAAATTTGAAGTTATGACGGTAGGTATAACAGTAAAAGTGGTAGAAACCCTCTAAATGGATTAATGCTTTCGGATTAGGTTAAAAAATCGACTGTTGGCTAAGAATAGTTAAAGGTAGAAAAATGTTTGAATTTATTGAGGGAGGGATCAATGGAAATGGATCAGCTTGATGAGATTATGCAAAAGAGTATTGAACTCGGCAGGTCAATCGGTGACACAACCATTTACCAAGAATTTAAGAAGGCAGAGTATAATCTGCTCCATAATCCGAAAGCACGTGAGTTAGTAGAAAATCTGCAGAAAATGAAGCAAGAATATCAGGGCAAGCAAATGACGGGCATAGAATTGAGTAAAGAAGAACAGGAGACCATGAAAGCTATGGAAAATAAATGTCTAATGGATAAACAAGTACAAGTATCTAACGATGCAAATACAAAGTTTCAGGAGTTTATGGAGAAGATATCTGGAAAGATTAAAGAGGGAATTAAAAGCATCGAACAGATATAATCACTAGATATCTACAATAGGATTGCAAACTTGCCATTTGGACTTACACCACTTATGATAGTACAGGACACATTAAATGGGGAAATTCCTCCGAGCTGCTCATAATTATTTCTCCGTGAGGAGGTGTG